>Ga0315274_10000202_pt1 | contig 90665 bp, 110 predicted proteins | sample YL17G02_20_MG_FD_203700 | JGI IMG/M metagenome (GOLD analysis project Ga0315274, IMG submission 203700) | Sediment microbial communities from Yellowstone Lake, YNP, Wyoming, USA - YL17G02_20 | ecosystem: Environmental > Aquatic > Freshwater > Lake > Sediment | place: USA: Wyoming | collected...
GGAAATCCTTACAGATGCAAAATTGGAGTTAAAATCAGAAAAAGAACCTGTCCAGAGAAGAATAGATATCCTTAACAAACACTTGGAAAAGAACAAGCATGATCAGCCAGCCAGAAAAAAGTTAGCTAAAGAACTTTGGGCTTTAAAAAGAGCATAAAGCAGCTGAAACAATTTAATAAATAGAGGTATTTCAGGGGATGTTAAACAAAATAAAATTAGCTATTCAAAAAATTGACGAGCTATCAAAATCAAAGCCAATCAAAATAATAAGCCATTATGACACAGATGGCATAACTTCTGCGGCTATTTTCTCCCGCGCTTTGCAGAGATGGAATAAAAAATTCTCTCTTAAAATAGTCAAAGGATTAGATGAAGAATTCATAAAATCCCTACCTGAAAATGAAATTCTGATATTTCTAGACTTGGCCTCGAATTCAATGAAATATCTCAAGGAAAAGAAGACAGAAGTTTTCATTCTTGACCATCATGAACTAATCGAAAGCATTCCAGAAAATGTAACTTTGATCAATCCATTCTCCCATGACAATGAGCCTCTTTCAGCCGCAGCAATCTGTTATCTTTTTGCAAAAGCTCTTTCCCATGAAAACAGGGATCTTGCCAATCTTGCAGTCATAGGCATGGTTGGAGACTCAATGGAAAAACATCTCAGCAGAACTTATGATGAAATCTTAAAAGATGCGGAAATTGTAATAAGAAAAGGCCTGCTTCTCTATCCTTCAACAAGACCTCTTGACAGGGCACTGGAATATTCATCTGGCTTGTACATACCAGGAGTCACAGGCTCATATAAAGGAGTGCTCGATATTCTTGCAGAAGCAGATATTCAAAAAATAGACAATAGATACAAATCTCTTTATGAATTAACAGAAGAAGAAATGTCAAGGCTGATAACTTCAGTAATGCTCAGATTAATTGGCAAAAAAGGAGCTTCAGAACTAATAGGAAACCTTTATCTTGTAAAAATTTTCAACAAGCTTGAAGATGCGCGCGAGTTTTCAGCTCTAATTAACGCCTGCAGCAGAATGGATAATCCGAAAGTTGCACTTGGTTTTTGTCTTGGAAATAAAAAATACATAGAAGAAGCTGAAAAAATATATATTGAATACAAACAGCATCTCATTTCCGCGCTTAAATTTGTCTCTGAAGTAGAAAAAATCTCAGGCAAGAATTATACAATAATAAATGCAAAAGACAATATCAAAGACACCATTATCGGCACAGTTGCCTCAATAATTTCACACTCCCCCGTTTATTCAGAAGGCACAATAATTGTTGCTCTAGCTTATAATGAAGATAAAATAAAAGTTTCCGCGAGAATGGTGGGAAGAGAAGGCAGAAATATAAGAGAAGTTCTCAATAAAGTTGTTGTTCCTCTTGGCGGCGAAGTCGGGGGCCATCCCAAAGCAGCAGGCTGCCTGATATCAAAGGCAAAAGAGTCAGAATTTATCCAAGAACTCCAAAAAGTCCTTGATCTTGAACTCGTAAAGGTTTAATGAAGTCAAGATAAATCAATAATCTCCCCACCCTTTATTTACTGTGCTCCCCCGACACCAGAATAGCAGTTAATTATTAAAATCCTAAAACCCTAATCTTTAAAACCTCTCAGAATACCCTATTCTTATGAACAAAGAATTAAGAATAGTCAAGAGCAAATTCCTGAAAATAAGCTGTCCTAGATGCAAGAAGCAGAGAACAATATTCGGAAAATGCTCAACCCTTGTAAAATGCGACAATTGCAATTATCTTCTTCTTGAAACAAAGGGCGGAAAATCAAAAATTCGCGCGCCAATCAGAGAGGTATTGTCAAAATGAACCTTAAAGAAGATGATATAATTATGGGCACTGTCACAAAAGTAGAAGGCACTACTGTCTTTGTTGATATTGATAATAATGGCACAGGAACAATAGTTTTCTCAGAAGTAGCAGCTGGAAGAATCCGAAATATCAGGGAATATGTTTTTGTAGGCAAAAAAATAGTCTGCAAAATCCTCAAAATTGCAAAAGATCATGTAGAATTGAGCTTGAGAAGAGTGACAGGCAAGGAAAAAGAAGAAATAAAAGAAAGATACGAAAAAGAAAGAAATCTTTTAAGCATGCTCAAAGCTTCTGTTAAAAAGCCAGAAGAAATATTCGAGAAAATAAAGGAATCGTATGAAGCGCAGGAATTTATTGAAGAAGCCCGTTCAAATCCGTCAATCATAGAAAAATTCATTCCAAAATCAGAAGCGCAGGCATTCTCAAAAATCCTTATAGAAAAAAAAGAAAAAGAAAAAATAATAAAAAAGAATATTGCAATCAAGTCACTCTCTTCAACAGGCATAAATGATATAAAATCAGCCCTTCAGAGCGCAAAAAACGTTGAAATAAAATATCTTGGCTCCTCAAAATTCTCAATATCCTCAAAAGCAAAGGACTTCAAGCAGGCAAACAGCCAGGTCCTGGCAGCTTTAGAGCAAATAAAGAACAAGGCAAAAGAAAAAAAGATTTTCTTTGAAGCTGAAGAAAAATGATAATAACTATAATCGGTAGCATGAGTTTTCATCAAGAATATGAAGAAATAAAACAATCTCTGGAAGCAAAAGGGCATAATGCGATAATTCCACTCCAAGATGAATTCTATGCCAAAGAAAATAACCCAAAACTTGCTTCAATGAACGATTTCAACAAGAATCTTGAAAAATCAGATGCTATTCTGGTTGCAAATTTTGAAAAGCATGGAAAAAAGCATTATATTGGTGTTAATTCATTAATGGAAATAGGTATGGCGTTCAACAGGAATAAAAAGATATTCCTTCTTTACGACATTCCAGAAGGATATGAAGATGAACTTAAAGCAATAGGATGTACAATTCTAAAAGGAGACATAACAAAGTTAAAATGAAGTTGAAAAAATGTTCAATCTGCAAGGCATATACATTAAAAGAAGAGCACTGCAAAGAAAAAACTAAAGATGCTCATTACAAGTTCATAAAAATCAGAGACGTTAAAGAAAAATAACTCAAGTTAAAATCCTCTTTTCTGATAAAACTCTTCAAGTTTTTTGACAGCTTTCCTAATTCTAGTTTCGTCCTGCTCTGAAAAGTTCCATCTCCCAAAAATTTCTAGAGGTAGATTATATTCCTGCTCATGAGTTCTCAAATTCATGCCATCTTTTTTAAATCTGTCAATAAATGCTTTTTCTGAAAGGCGGTATTCTCCTGCTGATTTCATTAATGACTTGAACACCCTCTTAATCGGTCCTTCAAGTCCCTTTGAAAATCTCTTAACTTTGTCAAATCCAAGGCCAAAAACAGGAACAATGTCTCTTTCATTAATGCGCCCTGCAATATAAATTCCTTCTCCGCCTGAAGGCCAAAAAATCCTATCCCTATATGGCTCAGCATTTATAGCCATGACAACTGGAAAAATCGTAAAGCATGTTGTTTGAGAATGAGATCTGCCCTCAACCCAAAGCTGTGCATAAAAAGCAGCATTAATAAGACTATTAGTGACAAAAGTTGCTTTAGCTCCAGTATCATCACAAAAAGCATTTCCATGATAGCTTGCTTCTCTTTCATTTACCCAGTCTGTTATCAATAACCTTTCCAAGGCGCATTGAGAGTTCCCTCTGTATAAAATGCCTTCCTTTTCCCACGGAATCGCGTCGAAATCTACCTTTCTATTCATATGTTACTACTAAGAAGTGCTATTTATAAACCTTTAGAAAATCAGAGATGTCAAAGAAAAAGCCTTAAATAGCAATCAAGATTAATCCTTTTATGAATAAAAAGAGCAAGATATTTTTAATTTTATGTTTTATTGCATCACTTTTATTGGGAATTATTCTTTCTTCAGCCCTTTTGCTAACACCAATCCTTGCAGGAAATCTTGTCTATTTAACAATAATCGGAATACTCATTTCCATCTCATTATTAGCCTATTTCAGCTTCAGCTCTTTTGACATTCAGGAAAAAACAATTTTATTCCTCACTCTGCCAATAAGCATTATAATTTCAATAATAACATACATTGCGAATTATTTCCTTACAACAACTATAAAACAAATTGTATCCTTGCCAGCAGAAATACCAATCAATCAAGTAGTTAGCATCTTTAATTTAACTAATACACTTAACATCTGGGTGCTAATCGCCTTGATAATTATCATCTATAATATGCCGCCTATTATCTTTGTTTTATTCAAAAAACAACCCCAACAACAGATATCACAATAATTTTGCCTGCTTATCCGAAGTCATTAACGCCTTTCCATATTCCCCGTCAAAGCCCGGCTTTACCTTTATCTTTCCCTCGCGGTTTAGCATTATCAGCTCAACAAGCTTTTCATCAACTTTCTTCTTTATCATTTCATCTTTTGAAACATTAAGCAAGATGTTAAGCTCATTTCCGAACAAGGCAATTAAATTGTCATAAATTGCCCAAGATTTCTTTGTCTCAGGCTTGCTCTCAATATTCAAGGCAATTAATTCATGAAGAGGAATTAATTTGTAATACATTTTTCCATTTTCAGGTTTATAGCCATCGGGCTCTTTTGCAAGCTCTTCAATTCTGTATTCAACTCCAATTGTCAATGGCTTTTTGCATACGGGGCAAATTCCCCCTAATTTCTTTGTCTCTTGTGGAGAAGAAGAAAAATTGCAGTTTCTGTGCCCGTCAAAATGATATTTCCCGTATTCAGGAGGTGTCTCAATAGTACCTTTCAAGCCCTTGCCTGTTCGTATTGCACCAATAATTTTATCATAACTTAATTCATTTAAATCAAGAATCGTCAATTCGCGCCCCAATCTCCAGGGCCAGAAAGAGTGAGAATCAGAAAAACTTACAATATTCACTTTCTCCTTCAATCTCCATAGCATCGCAGGATCAGCACTCATTCCTGATTCAACAGCATAAATATTCTTTAGTTCATCTCCAAAACAATCTTTCAGGGAGTTAAAACCACTATCAGAGCCAAACAAGCCGAACCAAGGGGTCATGCAATGCGCAGGTATCACCTCAATTTTATCGTCTATTTTTTTCAAATCCATGACAAATTCCTCTGCCTTAATTCCAAATATTGGCCTTCCATCATAATCAATTCTTCCCTTAGATTTCAAATAATCAGTGAATTTGTCAGCAGCAGCGCGATTAGGAACAAGAACAACAATATGAACAGCTCTTCTTTGTCCCCCAGAAGAATACATGAGGCTTATCTCTGTCTGCCAGATAAACGGAAATCCGCTTTTAGTTCTTAAAATTCCTTTGTCATCCTCAACAAGCTTTTCATCAATCTCTTTTCTCCATAAAGGATGCTGCAAATCACCTGTTCCCAATAAGCCAACTCCTTTCACTCTAGCCCATTTTTCAAGATTGTCAATTGTAAGATTCTTGCTCGTGGCTCTTGAATGCCTCGAGTGTATATGAAGGTCAGCAAAAAATTCCATATTTCTCTCAATAAATCAGTATTAATAAACTTCTCTCTGATTAATCATCCATATTGTTTTTATGTTTCAGTTTCTCCCCGCAAAAAATCAGAAGCTCCCCGGACACCCAGATAAATGATAATTCCCCATTACAAAACTTTAAAAATCCATCTTAAAACTATCTTATATGGCAATCCAGCAATGTTTAGTTATTATAAAACCAGACGGCTTAGTCAAAAGCCTGACAGGAAATGTCATAACAGAACTCTCAGAGACAAAGCTTAGAATTGTAGGCGCAAAAATAATGAAAGTCACTAAAGAATTGGCAGAAAAGCATTATTCAGAGCTCGCTCCAAGTCTAATAAAAAAGCACGGCCAAGAAAAAGGCACAGCAATCTTCAATGGTGTTCTTGATTATATCATGGGCAAATTCCATACAGACAGGGTTATGGCTCTTGTCTATCAGGGTGAAGACGCAATTCAAAAAGTCAGGCAAATTGCAGGCGAAGCAAATCCTGAAAAAGCTTCTCCAGTCTCAATAAGAGGCAAATATGGAAGAATCCACTCTGAAACAAAAGTCTTTGAAAATGTAGTCCACGCCTCAGATTCTCCAGAAACAGCAGAAAAAGAAATAAAACTCTGGTTCTCCCCAGCAGAATTGACAGAAACCATTTATCCGATAAAAACAGAATCCTCCCAAATCAGCCGCACTGCCTGGGCTTGACATTAATTCTATAAATCCTGTTTAAGTGACATTAATATGCCCCTATAGTTCAGCCCGGATAGAACGCGACCTTGCGGAGGTTGTAACCTCAGTTCAAATCTGAGTAGGGGCATTCTGCTCACCGCAGAATTAAGGCTCGCAGCGTAAGCGAGAAGCCTTAGGGCAAGAGTGAGTCAGAATTAATAATATTCTTTAAAAAAGTGAATCAAAATTAATCAAAAGGAACAAATTTGCCTTTGTACTTTTTTTCAAACTCAGGCATCTGTTCCCTCCTGCATAGAGGAGCTGCCCTTCGAATTGCTTCACTGCAGACAAAAACTCCTTCCAAAGAACCAATCGCGCGATTTTGTCCAGTTATTTTAACATAAACAATGACATCATAACCATTCCTATCTGCAGAAAGATCTGCCCCATTTATATCATAAAAAGTCCCATAAGGATAAACATGCTGTTCTGTTCTAACAACAACCATCTTATTCTTCCTCGTCTCTCACGCCTTTAATCGTTAGATAGAACATTGCCTCATTCTCCGGAAGATTCGGCGAATCAATTAATTTTGCAACCCTGCTCCCCTGCTTGCCCCTTCTAAGATACATTCTATAAGTTGAAGCATGTCCGACAATGTTTCCCCCGATAGCTGTTGTCGGATCTCCAAACATCATTGCAGGATTAGCCATAACCTGATTTGTAACATAAATAGCAAGATTATGCTGTTCAGACATCTTGATTAAATTGTGAAGATATCTGTTCAATTTCTGCTGCCTGTCAGCCAATTGCCCTCTCCCTGAAAATTCAGCCCTGAAATGAGCAGTAAGCGAATCAATAATAACCAGCTTGATTGGCTCACCCTCTTTAATCATCTCATTTATCTTGTCCATCAATAAAATCTGATGGTCAGAATTAAATGCACGAGCCACAAGAATATTTTTCAAAACCTTGTCAGGATTTGCACCAATTCCTTCAGCAATCTGCCTTATTCTGTCAGGCCTGAACGTCCCTTCTGTGTCAATATAAACCGCTTTTCCATTTGCCCCGCCCTGTTCTTTTGGCAATTGCACATTAACAGCAAGAGTCAGCCCTAATTGTGTCTTGCCAGAGCCAAAAGCTCCATAAGCCTCAGTCATAGCCCCTGTCTCAACACCCCTTCCCCCCAGAAGACCATTCAAATTCTTTGAGCCAGTAGTTATATACATAATACTCTCTCTTTTCTTCGCAAATTCCAAGCCATCAGAAAATCCAAGATTCAGCATTCCTCTTGCAGCCTGTATTGCCTTGCGCGCAACAGCTTCTCCAACACCAGCCATGTCAGACAATGCAGATGGAGACATTACAGCCAAGCCCATTAAATCATAAACACCTGCTGCCTCAAGTTTTGTAGCAATTCCAGGCCCAATCCCAGGAATATCAGTTAATTTTGTTTCTGTGCCCTCTTCTTTTTTTATTTCTTTTTCTTCATCTGCTTTTGCCATGACAATTTCAGATTTTCCTTCTTTATAAAGATTATAATGCTAAGAAATACACTTCTCAAAATACATAAAAACCTGTCAATTAACAGGCAATGCGCTCTCCTGGCTTGTAAAATTCAAAGTCCCCTTTTTCCAAGGCACTAACATACTCTTTGTACTCTTTTGAATGAAGATGAGCATAAACAGTTCCTCTTCCAAGCGCCCTGAAAAAAATCTGTGAAAGGCGATTTTTAGGAGAAGGAATAAATAACTTGACCAGTGGGTTTAGTATATAGCCCGCAGAATAAAATCCTTCATAAGCTCTTCGCATTATTCCATGCGATTCTAAAGGATTTGCTGATGCAACAACATACTGTCCAGTATATTTAGCCCGGCTAACAGTCTTGCCCCCAACTTTCTTAAGCACAATGCCAGCATTGAGGAAATTTTGTTCAGATTTGGTTCCAGGCAGAGGAATAGCAGAATGAAATTGTGCGCTTCTTACATTATAATGCTTAAGAAATTTAACTGTTTCCTTAATTTCCTGCCTATATTTTACTATACCCGTATCTGTATTCTCAGCGCTAAATGGAAGAATTTCTCTTTTATCTTTGTCTACAATTGGCTTTAAAACAAGCATAGCATGAACTTCAATCGGGCTTGCTCTAAGCGCACCCAGCACTCTCTTAAGTTGTTCACGGCTGCTTTTTCTCTCAGCATTCATCTTTGCCAAGTCGTCATCATAAACTGATTCTACCCCAAGGCACAAGACACTGCATCTGCTTTTTTCCAAACGATCAATAATTCCTTTATCTAAATTATTATAAATACTGCTGATAGTCGCTTGCGCAACCCAGCTCATATCTAAGTTTGCAGCCTCTATCGTATATGTCAGCGCTTCAATTTCCTCATATTTTCTGCCAAATGCGTGATCTCCTACAAAAAAAACTTGTCCAATTCCCTCTTGCTTTGCCTTTCTCATTTCTTCAACAATTTTTTCTACGCTGACAGTTCTATATTTGTTTCTATGCAGCAAGACACTTGAGCAAAAATCGCATCTGTTTGTGCAGCCCTCAGAATCCCTTATTGAACGCATATTTTTTGACTGCTTGCCCTGAATCAAATTATAATTAATTGCAGGTACAGCATCCAAATCCTTTACCATTAAAGCATAATCTACATCACCTCTCATACCTGTACCATCATAAACTCCCTGCACATTTACATTATTTAATCCCAAAAAAGCTGCTCTAAGGCTCCGTCCATCTTCTCTTTTTGAAACAATTTTATTAAGAAGAGCCAGAAGAGCGTGTTCTGCCTTTCCCTTTACAACAAAATCAGCACCATGCCTGATTGGAATTTCAGGACAATACGCATAACCAGCACCTCCTGCAACAATCAATGCATCAGGCTTAGTCCTCCTGAAATATTCTATCTTCCTGTTTGCAAATGGAACATTCGTTACAATGGCAGAAACCCCTATCAAATCAGGATTCTCCATAGTATAATCATAATCTGGAGTCAAAACCTCATAAACAGCTTTAACATTGCCAAATCCCGCTTCATCCAGCAATGTCGCAACAGAAACAGCTCCAAGATGCAAAACTTCTCTTTGCAAAAATCTGAAAACATCCCATCTTGATGTCTCTGTAGCATCAACAATCATCGCAGACAAATCAGAGAATCTCCTGCTTGCTTTTGCTGATTCAAGCATTCTTCTAAATTCATCCGATTCTACAAAAACCTTTGAAGGAATGCACACTCTGCCCTCTAAATCTACAGTCATATTAACTCCTAAATAAACAATTTGGCAAATAGCAAGACGTCTGCAATAATAAATCCAATAAAAATGCCGTACTCAATACTTCCACCTGTTCTTAACAAGCCAGTTGAAGTTCTTTTCCATGGCCAAAAAGGAGTTATTCCTTCTTGCGTAAAACTATCTGCAAATAAATGGCACGAATAGCCTAGAAAGAAAGGCAAAGCTAGCACAGGAACAAAAAATGCAAAAGCAAGAGAAAAAAGAATGCAGAGTGTAAAGCTGTGAAATACACCCCTATGTTCAACAACAAATTGCAAAGGCTTCCATATTCTATGATGCCCAAAATAAGAGTCAGGAGAATCAATATCAGGCAGCAGGGCGCAAATCAATACAATTGGGAAAAATATCAGCTTGTAATTGACAGAAGGCAGAAATAGCAATGCCAGCGCAAGTCCGATTGCAAGATGTGTTCTTTTTATCATTTTATTGTTTAATGTTTATAAAAGTCTGATTTGTATTAATTTAAATTTATTGTTCTTCCCCCTTTTGTTTAAGTTGCTCCCCCGACACCAAAATATCAGATAATAGTCAGTTGCTTATTGTGTTTTTTGTTCGAGTTCTTTAACCATGACATCTATGTCAACCACTTCTGAATTTTCAATGGTAAATTCGATTGTATTGTATAAGGCATTATTCTTTGCATTCCCGTAAAATATTCGCTCTTCCCCAAGCAAATAGCCTCTTTTTTCAGCAAATTTTTCAAGTGAAAAAATTTCCTCATCGGTAAAGCCAAGCTTGTTTATATTTTCTCCAAAAAGAACGCTTCTTATTGTAGAGCTTCCGTCGTCAAGCACAATGTTAAGCAAAGCCCTCTTTAAAGGAGAAACTTTCCCATGAATCTTGCACTCTCCATCCAAAGCTCTTTTTTTGCACTCTGGGCAAACCTCGAAATATCTCGGCTCAAATGCCTGCACAATTATTGCCCTTATTTTTACATTCTGCCCTGCTTTTATGTCTTTTAATTTTTCTGCCTCAAAAACCTTTTCTGAAATAACCACATTCATCTGTTCACTACTTAGCTTTATGTCAGAAAAAGATGAAAGATGCAATTCCCCATTCCTCACATTAGCATTTGCAAGCTCAACAACATCATCTTTTTTTATTTTTCCCTGTTCAATCAAGGAGATATGATTTGTATCCCATAAAACAACCCTTGCATTCCCGCTGTCATCAGCAATTCTTAAATTTGCAACTTTTCCAGCTCTCCCATTCTTATTATACTCCCTTATGGAAAGAATTTCAATAATTTTTCCAACAACATTTGCCCTCTTCATTCCCTGGAAAATCTCAGAAAGCTTTAATCTTTCCATGTCAAGATTTATTCCCATTTCAGCAGCAACTATCTGCGCAGCGCCCTCTTTTGATATTAATCCGGAAAGTTTTGCCTTTTTCGCCTCAACTTTTCTCTCAATCTCTTCAATGCTCAGCTTAGAGCTCTTTGAAATTCTCTCAACAAGCTTGTCATAATTCTCCATCATTCTAAAAAAGATAGCTCATTTAAAAGTATTATGCTATGCAAAGACATACTATTAAATGCCACAATTTAATCCGAACTCTTGTAAAAAAACATTTATATACGGTGAAATCCTTGAATAATCAGGTTAATCAAAAGGAGGTAAATCAGAATGGCAAAATTGACCGCATGGCTTGTGACTATTTTAGGTCTCTGGCTTTTGCTCGCACAGCTTAACGTGCTACCACAAGCTCTGCTTGATATGCAAGGATGGGTAGTTGCTCTAATCGTGCTAGTAATTGGTATTGGCAAGCTCATGAGAAACTACAAAAAGTAAAGTCCAAGTAGCTTTACCTCAATTAAATTTTTATTTTTTAATTGCCTTTTTTCTTTTTCTTCCTTTCCATTTTTTAACATTTTTATCTTAAAACTTAAATTTAAATTCGAAGCTTCCTTTGGAAACGAGAATTAAAGATTTGTTTGACAAATCTTTATATACCTTAATTTGCAGCAATAATTATGGCTGTTGCAGCAATAATAACAAAAATAATGCCGAATTCTCCAGATGAGAACCTGGAAAACATAAAAACAAAGGCAAAAGCGAGCATGGAAGCTCTTGGAGCCATGAATATCTCTTTTGAAGAGCAGGATATTGCATTCGGATTAAAGGCAATAATGATGAAGATGGCTTGGCCAGAAGAAAAAGCCACAGAAATAATAGAAGAAGCTATTTCAAAAATAGAAGGCGTCTCCTCAGCCCAAATCGTAGATTATCGTAGAGCTTTTGGGTGAATTTGTTGTTATGTGCTCCCCTCAACACCAGATTAAGAGATAATTTTCTTACTCAATCAAACAAACTTATTTAAAATCAAATTTCTTTCAAAAAGCATGGCACTCACACCTGAACAAGTCAAGGCATTGAAATCTCAGTTGCTTGCGCAGATACAAAATCTTCCAGAAGATAAAAAAGCAGAGGCAGAGGCCCAGATAGAGGCACTCTCCCCCCAAGCACTTGAATTAATGTTAAAGCAGCAGGCGAAAGCAGAAAAAGAACAAAGCGTTTTTAGATTGATTGTAAAAGGCGAAATTCCATCATCAATTGTGGATGAAAACAAAGAAGCAATTGCTGTTCTTGAAATAAATCCAATTTCCAAAGCTCATATAATAATAATTCCAAGAAAACCAGTAACTTCTGCAAAAGAAATGCCAACCAAGGCGTTTAGCTTGGCAAAAAAACTCTCAAAAAGAATAACACTAAAGTTTAAGGCAAAATCCAGTGAGATTCAAACAGAAACAAAATTTAAGGAGATGATAATTAACATAATCCCAATCTATGACAAAGAGTTAAACATCAATTCTCCAAGATACAAGGCATCAAAAGAAGAGCTTGAAGAAATATCACAGCAAATCAGAATAATAAAAAAGCCAAAAATAGAAAGAATCAAGAAAGAAAAGAAAGCAGATTCTGAAACTCAAATCCTGAAGCTCCCAAGAAAAATACCATAATCACAAATGCAATCAAAAACGCAGGAGTGAATGGAATTCCTTCTTTTATCAGCACCTTTTTCCCAGCTTTTTTCAGTTTAACAATGTCTCCCAAGCTCAAGCCATGAACAGTTTTCTTAATAACCTTTCCATTTAGCTTGACATCACGAACAAGCCAGTCACCTTCAGTCAGTAAAGAAGGAGAAACAAGTTTAATCATGCAAACCTCAAGTGACTTTGCATATGCCAGAAGAAGGAAAACAAAAATCGCAAACATGACGCCAAAGACCATCACTAGCAAGTCAATTCCAAAAATATAATAAAGAAATGCAACAAAAACCAATGCAAAAATAGAAGCAAGAATCCAATTTTTCCGAGTTCCAAAATTTTTTCCAAACTCAGAAGCAAATTTCTTGTAATTCCCAACAACTAAGAAAGCGCTGTGAATCAAGCTGTAAATCGCCCCAACAAAAAACAAAAGCATAACAAATCCAAGACCAACATAAGCAAAATCCATTAAGCTGGAAAAAGGCAAAACAGCTCCAAGCCCCATCAAAAGCTTTGCATCTCCCCCAGCAAACACCCCTGAATAATAAAACAAGTTAGCAAATGCAAAAAACAATGCAAAACCAACCAAACCATAAACAAAAAACATAAAGTCGTTTATGTAAGCAGAATAAAAAGCCCTATAAGCAAGTGCAAAAGCAATAAGTGAGAAATTCAGCCAGTTATCAACCTCGCGCCTGCGCAAGTCCTGCACGCAGGCAATAACTATCCAAATTAAAGCCAATGCAAATAAGAAATAATATTTCGAATCAATCATATTATTGTAATTTACCTCGTATTATAACTTTTAGTTTTTCTGCCAAGGATTTTAGCAAACCCTCATTTCTTTTAAGATAAGAAGATTCAATAAAAAATCCTTCATAAGATATCCTATTTCTCAAAACCCTTAAATTATCTAAAAAAGAAATTTCATAAGAGCTAAACTCTTTGTATTTTTCCTCCAGATATTCTATTAAGTCCTTATGGCTTAGTGTTTTATACCCGTCTGTCAAAAGAACAGCAGTAATAAGCTCTTTTAGAATCTCATAATAATCTGCTATTATTAAAGCTCCCATTTTTATTTTATCTTGCCCCTTTATTCTCTCTTCAATTAACTCAGTCATCTTCAATATGCTTCTTGCCCTTTCCTTATCAGGAGTTATTTTTATTAAGTCCATTAAAACACCTTGAGATATCCCCTCAGCAATGCCCCGTTCAGCACATTATTTTTAAGTTCATTAGAAAGTTTGGAAAAATCTTCCTTGAAGAATAAAACTATTTTTCTATTCAGCAATTTTTCGTATTTTTCCAAGTTTATCTTCTTCTCCTTTGCCTGAACAAAAATATCAATATCACTCTCTTCTATATCCTCTCCCCTTGAAGCAGAGCCAAAAAGAATTATTGAATCAGGCACGCATAAGTCATAAATATAATCAACAAGCCCGCACTCTTTAAGCCTAACAACTAAAAACATTTTTTTATAAATCTTAAACATCTCATTATCTCTATTGGCTCGGTAGCTAAAATAAGTGCCTTTTTTCTCCCGAACAATAAAGCTGTCTTTTACCAATGCATTCAAATGAGTAATAACTGATGGAAAGGCAAGTCCAATTATCTTTGAAATCTCCCTTATCTGAAAGTTCCTTCTGGGAAAATCAAAAAACACCTGCACAATTCTATACCTGCTATATTCTTGTATCATCTGTTATATTTATATAACATGTGCTATATAAATATTTCGGTTCTCATGCTATCAAGAATTCCTCTTCCTCAAAAAACTTAAAACAACGTTCCTCCCCCGCCACCAGAATATTTGTTAATAATCAATAATTCTATCTCGTCTTTGTATTATCGCCAGATAAAGAAATAGAAGTAACTCTCTGAGCCCCGCCCTTCTTGTATCTCATATATCGCGCCTTAGCCCTTTTGTCCCCGCGCGTCTTCCTTCTTCCAGCACAAACATAGTCATCTGACATAAAAACAAATAACAATCAGAACTTAAAAACCTTGTTAAATAGGAGATGAGCAACAAACTTCATTAGCGCCCACATTATCAAACGGCCCTTGTACTTCAGTTGCACATTCAGCCCTAGGTGTTACAACATTTGGAGAGGCACATGTCACGCCCGTAGTAGACCAAACAACAACAACTCCTAAACCTTTGCAAGTATTACTATTTACAACTATCTCTAAAACAGCATTCTTAGCCGTGTCAGTTTTTGCAGCCATCATTAAATCAGTGCAATATTTTTTAGCACTAGCCGCAGCATCCTTCCCGCAATCCAATGGATTCTCTATTCCTGCAACCCTTGAATCCTGGCAATTAATGTACTGAGTTTTGCCGTCTATTGTAACTTTCTTGAACTCACTGCAATAAGAGTATGTAGAACCGCTTGAAGCAGATATTTTGCACGCCTGTACGACTGTCTCCACATTTGAGCCGCCTCCGAAAATATTAATCTTGCTCCAGAGATTTGTCCATCCCATTGAGAATCCAAGTATAAGCATTACAAGAACAACTATTCCAATGACAATAAGCACAAGTGTCGCAACAGACATCTCCTGCCCCTTTTTATTCACCATATTCTAATTAAAATAAGGTTATTTATAAACCTTATTATAAAGTCCACAGACAATATCAATCTAGCCTATATTCATTAATAATTCTAGTTATCAATCTTATCTCATCCAATCAAAAAATCAGCAATCCCCCAAGTAACTTCCATCTGACCTAAAAATCATGCACAAATCATAATTTCGCTTAATCTCATTGTTTCCGTACGAAGATCGGCTAAACAACCCTTTAATTTCCAACTTGTAAGACTGAACATACTGCCTGATTTCCGGCCTAACATCCCCTCCTGTTGATTCGAAAACAAAATCGCCATCTCTAATCTTTCCAAAGAAATTTCCTGCTTCTTGTATTCCTAAATCTTTCCCATTTGCAATTCTCATGAACTCTCTCTTATCGCCCTGAGCCATTATCGTCTCGCCAACAATTAATTTAGCACTACTAGCAACATAATCCTGTCCAAATTCAGCTCCTGCAATTGTCCTGGAAACAAGCGCTGAATTATCTCCAAAATCTCCTGAAAAGCCAAAAAATGAAAACAGTGCAGTAATAACTAATATAATTGCCACTAAGAAAAGCATCAATATTGGTATCTGCCCCTTTTTGCCACGCATCATCCTAATTTCTCCCCATATAATACTCTACATAATACCTTTTACCATTCGCCGTAAAGCTTAACAGATTTACAACATTTTTCTCCTCGCCAATATAATACAAAGTAAGCTCGCGATCCCCAACTTCAGCATTATAATATGGTTTCCCATCTTTCTTACCAGAAATGATTCTGCAAGTCGGAATAGATGCATCAATACCTGGATTTTCAGAAACAAGTAAATACAATACGCCGGTACTTCCAACTGGCACAAGAGGTTTAAGAGAAGAGCATAACGCTTGCTTAGTTATTTCATTCTTTACATATTTCGTAACAGCCTCCAAAACTAACATGCTTTGGCTCTTGTCTCCAATTAGAATTTGTTGCTCCCTATCTTTCCCTTCGCCCAAATTAACAATTATCTCCTTTGCCATCAAATCATCCTGCGTTACAATTTCTTCAGAGAAAACAGGAGTTACCTTATTACTTGCAAGAGAAACAGTTGAGGATATAAATATGAAAACTCCCATTATGATAAAAACAAGCAGCATTATTGGAAATGAGCTTATTAATTTTGCAATCTGCCCTTTTTTGTCCAATCCCCTGCCAATCATTTGGCATTCCTCCTTATTTTTTGCTTGCTTGTCGCAATTATAACATAATTTGTTCCCTTAGAATCTGAAAAACTCGCAACAGAGCATCCTACAATCTTATTGCTTCCTGCAGGATCGCATAACCCATAATTTCCAACTGCAAAAACAGCATCTGGATTATTAGGATCCAGGCAGATATTAACTTCTGCTGCCCCAGGACAAACTCTGATTGCATTATTACTCTCTATAACTTCTTTATTCAAGCTACACTTTGTATAGAACAAATCAGGATTTGCTTTAATGCCATCAAACAATGAACCATCATTCAATATGCAATCTTTAATTTTATAAGACAACATATCTGCCTCAACAGCCCTAAAATCAAACTCGGGCCCAATGAAAAAATAAGTTCCAAGAACAATGCCTGCCCCGATTACAAACATCAGGAAAATAAACATAAAAACCATTATCTGCTCGCCAAGTTGCCCCCGATTATGCATTTTGTCCCTCTCCTTTTATTATATTAAAATGCAGCCTGTTCGTTTCTCCGCCAACACCTTCAGCATAATGAATCCATTTGCCAGATTTATCATAAGTTACAGAAACTTCATTAAAATAATAAAAACAGCTCGCTTTTCCCAGGCTCAACCTGACACAAACTTCATTATTAACATTATTAAAAGAAAAAATATCCTCAAAATTTGCAATCTTGTTCTTCTGCGCAATTTCTGTTGCTTTCTGCACATCAAGAATAACAATATCCCCTGGCTCTGACAAGTCAATCACTTTAACAAGCTCTTTGGCATAATAATCCTCCCAGACAGCAGCCCCGTTCATTTTGCTGTTGACAAAAGCCATCATCCCGACAAAGAATATTATTAGCAAAATCAGGTAAATCACATTGTCCATCAAAATATCGCCAATTGTTGCTTTTTTGTTCATCTTGCTATGCACATCTAGGACTTATATAATTAATTTCTATTTTATCTTTATCTTTTTTAACAGGTATTTCTAAAAGAGCACCTTTTTCCTCCTTAAGTGGAATCAAATCTTGAGATCCGCAAGATTCTGTTGCTATCGCAGACTCTCCTGCTGCAATAACTTCTACTTGCATAACATTCGCATTTACATTCACATCTTCAACATCAAAAAGCCTGCAAAATCCATTTGTCTGACAATCTTCTATATTACTTGAAACTGAATCCTTGCAAATACAGAGACAACTCTTAAAATAACACTTATCAGGTCTTCCTGCATCGTTCTTTCCCCATCCAGCAATAAACCAGCCAGATATTTGTTTAACAACGACCTTGCCAAGTTGCCCATCCTCAAGAAGATTAATTCTTCCTTCTATAGTATTTATCGCTGTCTTCGCATTCGTCTCATCCTGATTTACATAAACAGAATATAATTGCCAACCAGCATAAAATATAATTGCCAATCCAACAACCGCAATAATAAGCGTTAAAGCATTCTCCAGCAAATCCGCTTTTTTGTTTCTTCTCAAAATCATTTTAAAGCTCACCCTGAATTCCATTGCCGCAAATCCCATTTACATCATTGAAATTATAAGGGACAGCTTGAACAACAGAACATCCTGGAACTTCGCTCTGCTTGCCCATGCTTGTATATTTGCCACAATAACCTACAGCAGATTTCTGGCTGTCCAAAGCCCTGTAAGTACCATATATTCCAGCCCCTGCTGCAGCAACAGCAGTCAAAGTCAATCCAGCAGGAGTAATAATTAGCTTTGATGCAACTTGCCCAACTACAGGAGTCATGAATGTCGCTGCCCCAGCAGCCCCTCCAATAACAGCCATCTTTGTTAAAACATTTACTACTGCTTCAGACTTTATCTGTGAAAATACATAGGCAACATCGTAATAGTTATTTTGCGCAAAAGTTAGCTCCCCAACATTTATCTTAGCTTCTCTTAGTTCAACACTTGTTTTATCAAAATTAGCATAAGAACTAACTCCCTTGTCAGTAAATGTCTGCAAATAAGTCAAGCTGCTTCCAGGAACCTGAGTTTTCTTCATATATTCATCAACATTAACCAAATCCAAAATCGATTTATTAACATCTTTATCAATAGCAACTCTTGAGCACACAACGCAAGTAGCATCTTTATTTCCAAAAAATTCTCCAAATAAATCCAACTTCCCTTCACCCATCATGCTCCAGCAGTCATACATCGCATTTGCACTTACTTCTTCAATCTGTCTGGCTTTTTGAGCAGGAGTTCCGCTCAATCTTACATACTCCACATTTGGCTCCCCAGGAAACTGCTCCTTGCATCTGTCTCCAAAATAATTCTCAGTCAGGCAAATCTTAGCTGCCTTGCATTTCAATGGAACAGCTGCTTGAACCGCAGAAGGTGCAGTCGCCCTTGTCAGAACCGAAAGCTTGCAAATATCTCTCTCACTATATCCGCCAAGATTAACCAAAAACAAAGCAGCTAAAACTATCAAAAATCCAACTACTGCAACAACTAACATTATAATCTGCGTCGAAGTCAAATCCCCTTTTTTATTCATTTTTACTCTCCAAGTATGAAAAATGAATGCTTGAGAAATAATTGTAAATTTCTCATTGTATTCATATATCTCTCAAGAAATCCCTATTTATAATAATTGCGCACTCGCAAAAAACTAACCGCTCAATCTTTTAACAAGCAAATAAACAGCAGCTCCAGCAAGAATAAGAAAAACTATCCAGATTAAGATATTCGTTACTGCCTCCCCTTCAAGAACTCCTTTCTTCTTCATTTTCCCAGTCAGCATTTTGCATCCGCAGCAACAGCATTAGCCAGATTAACCTGCAAGTCCCTGTCAATTTTATATCTATCTCTGTTATAACAAACATAAATTACATGAGGCTCGTTATTAGCATCAAAATATGTCACCTTTGCAGGCTTGTCAAGGAAGCTGTCTCTCCACTCAACAGCCAAATCTCTTGCAGTTCTAAGCAATGGATCTGCTGCTAAATCCACATTCTCTTCATTTTTATATGTTCCATCATTATTATAATTTAGTTTAATCATTGAATTGGCAAGATGAATTACATATCTTCCAAGTACTTTTCCTTCTGTCCCTGCCTTAATCACAAGGCGCATATCTCCAGCTTGATTTTGATAGTCATTCTCAGATGAACTAAATAGCCATATCCAGGCATTTACTGGTTTAACAAATATCCAGTCTCCTGGATAATACCATACAGGAGTCGCGTATTGTATATCAGGAAGAGAAGCCATCCTTGGAGGTGATAACAACAATCCAGGCCCTCGTGCATGCCAATCCCACCGAGAATCCAAGCTAATAAAGTTATACAATAAATAAACTCTAATACCAGAATAGCCATTTTTCGGATAATAATAAATCGTCTTCCCATTCATCTCAACGCTTCCCTGCGTGCTAAAATCATTCCACTTTGTCCCATCATAATATTGCACTTTGTCATTTGCAATAGAATATCTCAAAATCTCCATGTCAACAACAGGCGGTTTTGTCTGATTAAATCCAGGCAGATAAGAAGCAAACGGAAGTCCGCTTCCGCTAAACCACAAATAAAGCCCAATTATAACAAGAACAAGAACAACAGCTGCAATAACAGCAGCAATTATCGCCCCTGTGCTGCTGGATTCCTCCTCGCCTCTCTTGTTCATTTTAAATTTAAGAAATTTCATCCTTTTCCAAACCTCACAAGATTCTTGAAGTACTCAATTGCCCCTGTCCCCTTGCCAGAAAGAATTACATAAAGTATAATCACAAGAACAAGAACAGCAAGCCCGATTATCCAAGGTATAAGCGTCTGCCATATCTGCCCCTTTTTTCCTTGCCTCTTCATCAAAATATCACCTCTTTAAGATTATTAAACTTAATGTCTTTTTGCCTTCATCAACCCCTCTAATAAATCAGAAGCTCCCCCGACACCTTTTTCTTGTTTACATTACCCCCTCAAATAATTAGAACCTCTCAATCAAGTTACGCATTAATTATCATCAAATCGCACAATTTATAATATCCTTTTCCCCATTATATAATATTAAAAAATGGTGTCGTCAAAGGAAATTCTTGAGAAATATAGCAGAAAGCTTGAGTCCCAGATAGCTACAGAAAGAACAACTGACTACTCTCAGGAATATGCAAAATTCAAGGAAGAAATGATTCCAGAAATAACAAGCTATGAAAAATGGGCAAAATCTCTCGGAAGCATACTTAAAATTAAAGTCGCTGAAAAAGACAGAATAAGAATCCAAAGACAGCTTGACATTGCTCATATGGATGTAAATCCTTCTCAAGCATTGACTCTCTCAGCCTTCTCAATGCTCGCAGTTTTCATGGGCACAATTCTTTTAACAGTAGCAATCTATTTGATAAGCCCGGATGCCCAATTCTCAAACCTTTTGCTTTTTGCATTTTTAGGCGTAATCGCAAGCTTATTCCTTTTCTATTACACTTATACAATTCCAGAGCGATTGGCAAATGCCTGGAGATTAAAAGCATCCTCTCAAATGGTTCCAGCAGTTCTCTATGTTGTTGTCTACATGAAACATACATCAAACCTCGAGCGTGCAATCCAATTTGCATCAGAGCATCTTGAAGGTTATCTTGCCATGGACTTTAAAAAAATATTTTACGATGTCCAAATTGGCAAATTCTCAACAATGAAGGACTCTCTGGAAAATTATCTTGAGGGTTGGAGAGACTATGCTCCAGAATTTATAGAATCATTCCATCTTATTGAATCCTCTTTATTTGAACCGTCAGAGCAGAGAAGAATAGAAATTTTAGAAAAATCATTGCAAGTTATTCTTGACGGAATTTACGAAAAAATGCTCAAATACTCAAGAGAAATTCGTTCTCCTTTGACAAATGTCTATATGCTTGGAATTGTCCTGCCAACTCTTGGCTTGGCACTCTTGCCACTAGCTTCATCTTTGCTTGGAGGAATAATTCAATCATCGCACATTTTTGTAATCTTTAACATTATTGTGCCTTTCCTCGTTTTCTACATGACTTCAAATATTCTATTGAAGCGCCCAGGTGGTTACGGAGAAACATCTGTCTTGGAATTAAATCCAGAATACGCAGGATATAAATCAAGCAAGCACTGGACAAAAGCGGCCCTTATTGCACTTCCGCTCTTGATAATTGGATTATCTCCATTCATATCATATTATCTATTTAGCTATGACCCAAAACTTGGCGAATTAGGAATAACTTTCATGCCAGAAACAAAATTATTTGGTTTCCAGACATCAGATGCAGGAACAGTCGGCCCTCTTAGCCCAATTGCAGTTATATTGAGCCTTTTCATCCCGCTTGCAATAGCACTATTCTTCTCAATTGCCTACTCAAGCAAGACAAAAGAGCTGATTAAGACAAGAGCACAAACAAAAATCTTGGAAGAAGAGTTCACAAACTCATTATTCCAATTGGGAAACAGATTAGGTGATGGAATTCCAGCAGAAATTGCTTTCGCGAAAGTTGCAGAATCAACAAGAGGGCAAAAAACCGAGGGCTTTTTCGCGCTGGTCAATCAAAACATCCAGCAATTTGGAATGTCTGTGGAGCGCGCAATCTTTGACCCAAGGCGGGGCGCAATGATTTACTATCCTTCAGCACTTATTGCAACCTCAATGAGAATCCTTGTAGAAGCTGTCAAAAAAGGCCTGCAAGTTGCTGCCCGCTCACTAATGTCAATCTCAGAATATGTCAAGAATATCCAAAAAATAAACCAAAGGCTTCATGACTTGTTGGCAGAAATTGTCTCTGATATGAAATCAAACATGACCTTCCTTGCACCTCTTTTAGCTGGAATAGTTGTCGGCTTGTCTTCAATGATAACTTTAATTTTGAGCAAACTAGGATCCATGACAGAAACAGCGGGTGGAGAAGGCGCAACAGGCCTTGGAAACATTGCCCAAATCACAACACTCTTCAATGTCAATGAAATGATTCCGCCTTATTTCTTGCAAATTTCAATCGGAATCTATCTTGTAGAAATAATTTTCATCCTCACGGCAGTTTTAGTGACAGTAGAATCAGGCAAAGATCCTCTTAAAGAAAAAGCAGATTTAGCAAGTCATCTCAAAACAGGAATTTTGCTTTATCTCGCAACCGCCCTCGTAGCAATTATAGCTCTCACCGCCCTCGCAGGCATTGCCTTGGGCGGAATGTAATATTTGTTTGTTTAAATTGCTCTCCTCTTTGTTAATGTCCCTCCCCTGACATCAGAATATCATATAATTCTCGTTAACCAGAATTTTAAAATAGAAAATTTTAAATACACCCTTTTCTGAAAAGAGCGATGGAACAACCAATGAATTGGACTATGAATGCACTAATTTGTGTCAATGATAGTTTCAAATCCTATTAGTTGTTTTATCTTTTTTCTTTCACATTCGGAGGATACAATAACTAAACAAAAACTATGACATTTCCACAATTTAACCGCAAGCACCTTGAAGAAGCCCTGTTCAACCCAGGAGACTTTGTAGATTACAAGAAACTGGATAGCAAGAGCTTTCCAAAAAAAATAGTAATCACTTACCAAAGCTCTCCTTTGAGATATTTCAGAAGGAAATACGCAGGCAAATACAAAATCCTTCGTTTTGCAGGCAACCATGATGTTCTCAAATACAGGCAAGTCGGACTTATTAGAATGACGGGCATAGGAAGCCCTCACGCAATTACAATATTCGAAGAACTTATAGCAATGGGAGCAAAAGAATTCATTAACATCGGAACAGCTGGGGGCTTGAATGAAGAAGGAGTTTTCATAGCAAGTAAGGCAATAAGAGATGAGGGAACAAACCACCATTACATTCCCAATGGAAAATATGCATATTCTGATAAAAAGTTAACAGAAAAGCTGGAAAAAACTTTGCAAAGGAGAGGCATAGAATATAGAGTAGCACCTACATGGACAATTGATGCTCCATACCGAGAAACAAGAAAAGAAATCGAGCAATACCGAAAAGAAGGAGTTGCAACAGTTGAAATGGAAGCCTCTGCATTATTCACAATCGCAAAAGTCAGAAAAGTAAGAATTGCCTCAGCTTTTGTTGTAAGCGATATCTTGGGGAAAAAATGGGAGCCAAAATTTCATCATATCAATGTTAAAAAAACATTGAACCAATTGGTCGATAGTGCAATAGAAACTCTCAGAGGAAAACCATGAAAGAGAAAAGCACACTAAAGCATGTAGTAATCGTGAAGAGCCTCGTAGTCAATGACAGCGGAGAAATCTTATTTGTAAAAAGAAAATGGGAAGAAAGGCCAGAGCTTCACGGCAAATGGGAATTTCCAGGAGGCAAGCTGGAATATTTAGAACAGCCAGAGCAAACAGCAAAGAGAGAAGCAAAAGAAGAAACAGGCTATAATGTTGAAGTAAAAGCTCTTTTGCCAAAATTACTCTCATTTAGCAAGGTTTTTGAAGGAATAAATTGCAGCCTGACACTAATCTGCTATTTATGCAAATTAATAGGCGGAGAAAAATCCATGAAAGACCATGGAGTAAGCGATGTAAGATGGTTCAAGCCAGACGAAGTTCCAAAAGAATCTGACTGCCTGTCCGGAACATCAGAATACATAAATGTATACAGGAGTTTAATGCAAAACAAACCATGAAAATCAAAACAAAAAGATTATTGCTGAGGCCATTGGAGCTAAAAGATGCAGAAAGCATTGCTGAAAATGCAAACAATCTCAATGTTAGCAAGTGGCTTCTTACAATGCCTTATCCATATAGCTTGAGAAGTGCAAAATCTTGGATTAGCAAATCAGGAAAAAAGAAAAAGGAAAAGCCAAGAAAAGATTATTCTTTTGGAATAGAGTTAAGGGAAGAAAAAAGAATAATTGGCGGTGTTGGCTTGCACAAAGTCGATAGATACCAAGGCAGGGGTGAAGTTGGCTACTGGCTCGGAGAAAAATACTGGAGAAAAGGCTATGGCTCAGAAGCTCTTGAAGCAATAATAAATCTTGCATTCAACAGATTAAAATTAAGAAAGCTTGAAGCAGGAGTTTTTGCAGGCAACCCTTCTTCAGGAAAATTGCTAGAAAAATTTGGATTCAAGCAGGAGGGCTATAAAAGAGAAGCACTCAGATGCAAAGCAACAGGTAAAATATCTGATGAATATTTGTATGGTTTGCTTAAACGAGAATATAAGCACAGAAAATAATTAGAACTCTCTTTACTTTATTCATGTCTTCCACCGTAAAATAATGTTGCTCCCCTGACACCCAACTAACAGTTAATAATCAAATCTTCAGCGCATTATCATTCAGCCACTTCTTCCACTCTGGGAAAACCCTCTCTCCAAGAGGAATTCCAATCTCCTGCCTTATCTCATCTGAGATTCTGTGAAATGCGCTGTTGCATATTGAATTAAACTTTGCCTCCATAAGCACCGGCTTTCCAAGCTTATTTGCAATATCAACAACTTCCTGCTTCATCTTGCCCCTAAGAAGAATATTATCATAAACAGCATCCCAATTTCCAGCCCATCCCTTTACACTTCCAGCAATATTTTTTATAATAACAGACTCTCCGTTAATCAATTCAGGAGTTGGCTCCAAATCATCTTTCTCAACATTATATCTTACTAAATCAACAAAACCCGCCTCTTGTGCAGGGTCGTTTTTCCAGTGCTTCCTTACTTCTGTAAAGCTCATCACTCTTTTTATCGAATGCAAGCCATCAGGCGTTTTGACAGGATTTGCAATTAAAATAATATCAGTTGCTTTAAACGAAGTAGCAGGCACTTCCAAATCATTTACAACTCTGTCAAAAACACCATAAGGAGAATCCCCGTGAATTGTTCCAGCAACAACATTTGCAAGAGCGCCAACCCTCATTGCTTCATAAAGTGCCTTTGCTTCAGAGCTTCTTACTTCTCCAACAATCAAAGCAGAATCACCAAGACGTAAGCTTGCCCTTATTCCTTCAGATGCTTCAACTTCTGTTGTTCCAGAAACCAAAGCGCTTCTAACTTTCATTCTTAAAATATCATAGCCGAGTTTTCTTAATGCATCAACTGGGAGCTCCAAGGTGTCTTCCACACAAATAACTCTAAACTTAGGCATTATCTCAAGCAGCATGCTTCCCAAAAGCGATGTTTTTCCAGAGCTTCTTGTTCCAGCAACAAGAATAGTTCTGTTTCCATCAATCATGAAACTCAATAATCCTGCTGAAAATGAATTCAGCATTTTTCTATGAATAAACAATGGCAGAGTCCAGGGCTCATCCCTGTGTCTTCTGATAGCATAACCAAGCCCATTAGGAGAAAGTGGCTGCGTTATTGCAGCAACTCTTGCTCTCGCATTTCCAAAAACCAAATCAGTGTCAAGAATAGGATTTGCCTCGTCAAGCGGCCTCCCTGACTGCAATCTTAATTTGGCAGCCCATGAATCAGCGTCTTCATAGCTTGGAATTATATTAGTAAAGCACTCGTCATATTTCTCATGCCTTACAAAAATTGGATTTTGCGCAATTGGCGCATTAAGAACAATATCCTGCAATCTTGAATCCATCAATAAAATCTCAATCAGCCCAAATCCAATTGTATATCTGACAAGAATCTTGGAAAGCTTGTTCAGCTCGCGATGATTTAATTCAATCCCCTTGCTTCTTGACAATTCTGCCAGCAAATCTCTTGAAACATTGAAAAAAACCTGCCTTGTCTTTTCAGGATCAGTAAATTCCTCTGCTTTTGGCCTGTGTTCTATAAGAACATTTCTTGCAAGATTCAAAAGCATGTGCTGCTCCTCTGTTAAGCTATATTCTGGGGGCATAATATGATAAAAATATTTTGGCTCATCGCGAAGCTTCAAAATAGTAACAGGAATGGTCTCCAAATCAGAAATTATTTCATACTGGTCAACAAATTCTGCATCCTTCGGAAACTGCGCAACAAGCCTTGTGAAAGTAAAATTCGGAAGAATATCTGACCTGAAAATTGTCTTGTAAATTTCCCTGCTCCCGCTCGCATAATCCCCAAGCATTCCAAGAGTCATTTTCACAAGCTTTGAGTTTTCCAATAAGCCCTGAAATCTCTCAAGCAGGCGAATATAATTTATCAAGCCCGACTTGTTAAGAACCTGTCCTCTCTCAAGTTGTGCCCTAAGCTCCTTAGCTCTTTTCTTCAAGTCAAGATAGCATCCAATAGGATCCTGCCTCAGCAATACAAGCAAATAACTAAGCTCAGCATGCATCTCAGGTATATTTCCGTACAAGCTAAGCTTCTCAATTGACAGCACAGCTTCCTGTTTTGACAAGAAATTATAAATCGCAGCTATCTCTGCCAGCAAAGATACTTGCTCAAAAGGATAATTATAATTTCTCTGCTGCACAAAAATAATCCTTGAAACAGTTGGATTCTCAGCCAGAGTGTCAATAGTCCTCGCCATAACAGTAGGGCTGTCAGATACAGAAGGCACAAAAGGAGCAGTCAGGTAATTGACATACATGACATCTTCCCCTGCCCTTCTCTCTATCTCAACAGCGTACAGCGGCGACCCCTCTTTGAATAGCATTCTTCTATTTCACCTTATAATCAGATAAAAAAGAATTCTTATATACATTTCTATTCTTGAAGTATATGCTCCCCCGACACCAAACTAACGCTTAATAATTATCAACCACGATTAAAGGAAGGGTGGCACATCAGGGAAAGCTTGGTTCCTATATATCCAAACTATTTTAAACTCTGATAAATTAAATAAATCATGGAAGAGGTATACCAAGAGCAGGCTTCTATGGACACTAATGTCCGGCTTAGGGATTTGGAAGAAAGAAGCAGGCTTCTCAGGGACAGGGTTCTCTTGCTAGGGCAAAGCGTTGTAGAAGAAAGAGATAAGGGTTTCAAGGAAATTCAGGAAATGAAAAGCACTGTGATAAAGCTAAAAGAAGATGTAAATAGGTTAAAAGAGCTAATGCAGCGCATGGCAGAGCAGATTGCACAGACAGCAAGAAAAGAAGAATTAATGATATTGCAAAGGCAGTTTGATCTTATAAGAAAAAGTTCGTGACTTAAAGAGGGCATAAGATTTTAAACTTCCTTTCAATATAAATTTAAAGAAAAAGAGTGAATAAAATGGCACTATTAAATGATATAAAGAGGATGCAAAGCGAGGGCAAAACCGAGCAGGAGATAATCACTGCAATGAAACAGCAAGGGGTTTCTCCAAGAGAAATAACAGAAGCACTTACACAATCAAAAATTAAAGAAGCTGTTGTTGGCGAAGAAGTCCCTCAGCAATCAATGCAAATGCAGCAGGAAGCATTAATGCCAATGCCCGAAACAGAAGCAGCGCAGCAGGCGCGTGCACAAGCCCAGGAAATGCAACCAGCTCAAACAATGGCTCAGGAATTTGCTCCAGCACAACCAATGCCAATGGAGCCATCAATGCAATATCAATATCCACCAGCACAGCAACCGCAAGCAGCATATCCTGAATATCAGCAATATCCTCAGGCAGGCGGAATAAGCCCTGACACAATAACAGAAATCTCAGAGCAGGTTGTATCTGAAAAGCTCTCTCCATTAAGAAAAGACATTGAAAAAGTTCTTGATTTGAAAACAACCGTCGAAGCAAAAATGGAATATCTTGATGACAGATTAAAAAGAATAGAAAAAATAATTGACAGATTAAACCTCTCAATAATGCAAAAAGTCGGCGACTACATGGCAAACATTGATGATATCAAGAAAGAAATAATAGAAACCCAGAAATCCTTCAAGGCAATCGCCCCAAGTTTAGAAGGCAAGGAGAAACCAAGAAAATCCTCACAGCCAGCACAAAGCCTCTCAGAATAAATAATTATTAAAATTCTCAAACTTCTTCCTGATTCATAAAAAAATGTTGCTCCCCCGACACCAAACTAGCATTTAATTATCATTCCTTAAAACAAATTTACTTTCTAGTCAGAATAAAGCTCACAATCGCGCCAACAACCAGCAAAATCAATGCCCCATAAACCCTTGGAGTCTTAACCCAGTCAGCAATCTGCTCAATAACGGGCGCTCCTGAAAAAGTCATGTATGCAGAAACCAAGAACACAATTATCAAGCCAATAACAAACAAAATTCCAAGTCCTTTTGTAAATTCTTCAGGAATCTTTCCGCTAAATCCAACCATAGCTAAAATAAATGCAGAAAGAATAATAAAAACAGCAAACCAGGGCGTAACATTAATAACATACTCTCTCGCGCTTGTCAGGCTGACAAATATAATTGCAACAATAAAAGAAACAAGCAGATTGACAAACTTGCTTTCCCCGAGAATTTTTGTCTTAGCCAGAACAGCAAAGAGAACAACAAATACAAGCAAAAAGCTCAAGATAGGCAGATAAGCTCCAATAAAACTTATGTCAGGTGCTACCATTTTAATTATTCCGTATGTTTATGCAACTTGAATGTTCCCTCGCTTGTTCCCCCGGCTTTAGAAGCAACAACAGCAATAATTACTCCAATCAATAAAACAGCTCCTATAATCATTCCAGCATAGTCCTCAAAGAATGCTCCTCCACCCATCCATCCAACATTTTGGAATGTGCCAACCATGACAATAATCCAGATTATAACAGCAACAGCAGCAATTCCCCACATCCAGTATTTTGCCTGTCCTTCAGGTATAAACAATCCAGTTATTATCAGAAGAGCCAAAATAACAGCCAAGCCAACTCCTAATCTCGGAAATATTTCTATGAAAAATGTCTGCACAAGCCCCATTCTCAGAGCCAGAAGCCCTACAACAAGTCCAATAATAACATGAACTCCTTTGTTCTTTCCAACAAGATTAGTTGCCTCAAGAATTCCGAAAACTATTGTAAATATAAGGAGAAAAGGCAGAACATAGTCAAACACCCCCAAACTTTCCCACTGATTTAATATGTCAACAATTGTTACCATATATCATTTAGAATTATTTTGTTTAAATATGTTTCGCTAATAAGATAATCTGTTATTTCCCGGCTTCGCCGCCCTTTCCGCCAAAAATCACAGCAATAACAGCTCCAATAACCACAAGAATAAAGAAAGTATTAGTTATTAATGTGGAGCTCCCCCCGCCAACAATGTCTCTTAGGTAAGCCCATGCTCCTGTAAAGTAAGCAAGAGCTCCGGCAATAAGAATAGCTGCAAGAATTCCAACAGTAATTTGCACACCCTTTGGAACCTCAAATCCTCCTTCCTTAAAAACAAATCCATATAAAAGCATGAAAGCAAGAACAGCAACTAACCCAACAGCCAATATAGGTATCAAATTTGTAATAATATTGGTCGCAGTTCCAACAGCAACAGTTATCAAGGCAACAGCAAGAGCAACAATCGCATCACTCTGTCTCTTTCCCTCTCCGAATATTTTTGCCTTTTGCAGAACCGCAAAAACAATTGCAAAAACAAGCACAAAAGGAAGCAGTAAATCCATCACAAATGGACTTGATAATATTGTTACAGCCATATTCTCTCCAGCAATATTTGATATTTAAACTTTCCCTCCTTTCTTAATAACCTATTATGAGCTACACCTTTTTCCTTTGGTTATGTTGCTCCCCCGACACCCAAATAGAACTTAATAGTCTATATAATCAAAAATCCAGAAGTCTAATTTGATTAGTTTAATTAAACCAAATCGCCGGCAGAATCAGCCATAGGCACTTCCACATCGCCTTCAGAAGAACCCATAGGCAAAGATGCCTTTGTTATGATAAAAATATCACCTATTGCCTTTACAAATTGATGAGGAATAATAACTCCTCTTGCCCCGCCAATCGAGCTGATTATTCCAGAGCTTAGCCTTATTTTCCACCCGTCAATCTTATTATCAACCAGATTTACCTCTTCAATCTGTCCAAAATAATCTCCTTCAGATGTATAAACATGCTTTCCCAATACCTCGCTTATCTTTTTTATTCTTAACATAATAAAATTCTATTTTGGTAAGTATTTATACTTTATGTTTTTGCACAATATATCATAATATATCACAATTCAGCCAAAGTTAGGCAAGCATAATGTTTATTAAATAGATAAACAATAAAAAATCATGAAACTCCTGGAATTTTACCATATTCTGGCAGCAATAATTATCTTTACAATCGTTGGCAGCTTTGCTTTCTTAATAGAGTCAAAATGGAATATGCTTCCGGTAGTCTTCCTCTTTGCCACCCTTATAATCTTCGTATCCATTTTTGCAAAGAAACTAATGGCTTCTCTTTTGGATACAGATGTCGAGCACGAGCTCTGGAAAGTCTCGCGATATGGAATAAAACAGCACCAAAAACTTTCCAAAGAAATTCCAGGCGGAATTATTTTCCCGCTTATTTTTACCCTCTTTACCTTAGGGTACATAAAGTTCTCAGCCTTCCTTACATATGAAGCAAGAGCCTTGAAAAGAAGAGCAGCAAAAAGATTTGGCTATTACAGCTATGCAGAACTTACAGAATGGCACAATGGAGTAATCGGCGCAGCAGGAATAATTGCCTGTTTTCTTATCGCAATAATTGCCTACTTCTGCCCATACAACCTTGAATATCTTTCAAAGCTTGCAGTTTATTATGCCATTTCAAATCTTATCCCAATTTCAAAACTGGACGGCATGCAAATATTCATGGGCTCAAGAGTTCTCTACACGACCCTTGTAGTCATTGCCCTAATCTTCGGCACTTATGCATTTGTTCTCTAATTCCAGCCCCTCGAATAATTATCATCTAACAAACACAGTAAAATAATCTGTTGCACTTTCTATGTCTGCGATAGGAGATAATAATTCGTTATCAGACAATCTTTAAAGGTCATATAAATACATTTAAACCCCTTATATCTCTTTTAAAATCATGAACCCTCTCCTGAATATCGAGCCAAGAGAATACCAAAAGGCAATTCTTGAGACAGCAAAAAACAACAATACCCTCGTTGTTTTGCCGACAGGAATTGGAAAAACACTTATAGCTTTAATGCTTGCAATAGAAAGAAAAATCAAGCATCCTGAAAGCAAGATTGTTTTTCTTGCTCCCACAAGGCCTCTTGTTGAACAGCATTTTGAATATTTCAAGAAGCATCTTCCAGAACTATTCGCAGAACTCCATTTATTTACAGGCTCAATAGATGCAAAAAAAAGAAGAGACATCTGGCAAACAGCAGAGATTATCTTCTCAACACCTCAATGTGTTGCAAATGACATAGAAAATTATCTCTATAACCTTAATGATGTTTCTTTGTTAATAATAGATGAAGCCCATAGATGCCTGAAAAATTACGATTACACAAAAGTTGTCAAATCTTACAAAAACACTGCAAAAAATTCACTCATTCTAGGTTTGACAGCTTCCCCAGGACATGACCCTGAAAAAGTCAAGCAAATTGCAGCTCATCTTGCGCTTGATGAAATAGAAGTCAGAACAAGAGAATCAAGCGATGTTAAGCCATACATGAAAGAAAGGGATTTCACAAAAGTAGAAGTTCCATTTCCACCGCAATTAATGGAAATAAGAGCGCTCCTTAAAAAAATATACGATGAAAAAGTCAACAAGTTGAAAGAAAGCAATTTTCTTCTTGGCCCAGCAAATAAAATAACTCTTCTCAAGCTCCAGCAACGGCTCTTCCCGCAAATATCACAAGGAAATTTTGCAGCAATGTCAGGAGTTTCATGGACAGCTCAGGCAATTAAAATCTCCCATGCACTAGAACTATTGGAAACCCAGACATTAAGTGGATTAAATCTTTATATGAAATCAATGATTGAGCAAGCAACACAAAAAAAATCAAGAGCGGTTCAAACTTTAGTAAAATCTCCTGAATTCAATGCATCGTTCATTTTACTTCAGGAATTAATAGCAAGAAAAATCGAGCATCCAAAGATAGAAGAAGTGGCAAACATCATAAAAACCGAATTCAAAGAAAACCCAAGCTCAAAAATAATTATTTTCTCTCAATTTAGAGAAACAGCATCAACAATCTCAAATAAAATCAATGAAATAGAAAGCATAAAATCCTCAATCTTTATCGGGCAGGCAAAGAAATTGGGCGCAGGACTCTCACAGAAAGAACAAAGGCAAGTCATAGACGATTTCCGAGAGGGTAAACTAAATGTCATCTGCGCAACTTCAATAGGCGAAGAAGGCCTTGATATTCCAGAAGTTTCAGCAGTTATCTTCTACGAGCCAATCCCAAGCGCAATCAGAAAAATCCAAAGAGCAGGAAGAACAGCGAGGCTAAGCCCGGGAAAACTAATAATTTTAGTAACAAAAGACACAAGAGATGAAATCCACCATTATGCAGCAGGCGCCAGAGAGCGAAAGATGTATAAAACCATAGAATCAGTAAAGAAAGAGCTGAAAGAAAAGCAAAAATCAAAAACCCTTGATGATTTTAAAATCCAAAGATAAAATGTCCTTCCACAACATATTCTCAAGCAAGCCAGAAAAACAAAGGCAAGAATCAAAGCAGACAGCAAAAATAATAATAGATTATCACGAGAAAAACTCCTTAGTTCCTTCAATTCTCAACAAATTAGGCATGGAAATAGAATTCAAGCATCTCCAAGTCGCAGATTATATGGTAAATAACATCGCAATTGAAAGAAAAACAATCCCTGATTTGAAATCCTCAATAATTAGCAAAAGAATTCTCTTCCAGCTCCGCGAGTTGAAACAATATCCAGAAGCACTTCTTATTGTGGAAGGAATTTCCAATTTCACCCTCTACGAAGGAATTATTCATGAAAACGCCTTCCGCGGTTTCATTCTCTCAACACTTCTTGAGCATGAAATTCCGATAATTTTCACAGAAGATGAGGAAGATACAGCAAGATATCTTTCTGTTTTAGCAAGAAAAACAAAAAAAGCCCATGTCTCCCTAAGGCAAAAAATTCCACTTTCCAAAGAAGAACAGCAGCAGTTCATTCTTGAGGGTTTTCCAGGAATTGGCCCCTCAACAGCCAAAAAGCTTCTCCAGGAATTCAAATCGATTAAAAATATAATCAACGCGCCAGAAGAAAGATTGAAAAAAATCATCGGCAAGAAAGCGCAACTCTTCAGAAAATTGCTTGATTAGCTTGCAATGCTTGCACGCCACCCGCTAAGAAAAGGATCGAGAGCAATAATATATGCTCGCTCTGTTTCTCCTTCCAAAGATTCTCCCACCACAGGCCTTAAATCAATATCAGAAGGCAACCCCTCCCTCATTCTGCCAGCAATATAATTAACAGCCTCTCCATCTCCGCCATGAATCACAACTTTTTTAACACGAGCATCACTTTTTAAAAATGAACTGCAGAAATCAGCAGCAAGTTTATCCCAATATTGATTCACACTCATCAAAATCTCTCAAGTCATCAGGATTATATAAATAAACACTCAACTTTAAGATATATATTGCAAAACGAAAATAATATAAACTATGATTCTCTTTCTTGTCTATATTTCTCACCCTTGTTTATGTTGCTCTCCCGATGCAATAAATCAGAAGCTCCCCCGACACCCAATTAACAGATAATTCTTTATTCAGATTTGTAAATCTCTATGTCAGAATAAGTCGGACCAATTGGTTTTAGCTCAGACTTCTTTAACTTGAACTCAGAGCAATCAAAAGTAATGGGCTTGACATGAATATTTTTAATATGCTCTAAAAATCCTTTCTTATCCTTGACATACTTTATGCGAGCAATTGTCAAATGCCCCATAAATCTCTCTTCAGCAGCAAACCCTGCCCCTCCCAAAGCCAAGTCTATTTTCTTCTGCAAGTCATAAATCCCTTTGCCTTCAATCTTTACCCAAACAATTCGAGGATTTCCGCGAATGGAAAAAGTCCCTATCTTGCCCAGTTTTAATTTCATCAGAGAAAATTTAATCTCCGCAAGCTTTTCCTTAACCACAGAAATTTTATCCTCATCAATTTCCCCTAAGAATTTCAAGGTAAGGTGCAAATTCTCAAGTTCAGTCATTTTGCCGGTAAATTTAACTTTTGAAAGAAGTTCCTGCACCCGGGCAATTTCCTTCACAATCTCATCAGAAAATTCAACAGCAATGAATACCCTTGTCAGATTAGCCTTTATTGCTTTCTCTTCCAATATCTTTTTTTCCATTAATATCAGAGCACAATCTCTTTTAATAATCTTATCAATATAGTTTGTACAACCCAACAATCTTTTTAAAATAGAAATGAGCAACAATATAATGCCAGAAGAAGCAACTCCTTTTTACACAACCCCTGATGGAAACATTTCGTTTATTCCTAATCCAGACGATGGACCTCATGCTTATGATGTTTTAATAAAGCCTAATGGACATTTCTACATTCCAGATAGAACTCTTGATGACTTAACTTCTCCAAAAACATCCACAGACGATGTGATGGGGCGCCTCGAAGCGATGTCTGGCCGTGAAGCAGAATATATTTTAAACAGACACAGCATCACTCCCGCACAATTTCATATCGCTTTATTGCATTTAAGAATTAGAGAGCAAGAAGAAGAGCTTGATGCAGCTTATTCTCAAGTAAGAATTTAACTTTTTATCAAATCATCAACAATTCTATTTCCCAGAAGGCACAATCACTGCAAAACTATAATCCTTGACACTGGCAACTTTCTTCACCTCATCAAGCGTGACTTTTCTTATGTTTTCCTCGTGCTTGTAATAATCCTCTGCCTTGCCAGTCAGCTCAGCAAAGACAAGCTCATTCATTACATTGGCGCTTTCCTCAGATGTAACTCTTCTGAGCCCAATAACTCTCTCTTTTGCCTCATCCAAATCCTTCTCATTCATATTTTTTATATTTTTTAATTCCTCAAGAATAATTTTCTTGACTTCCGGAACCGCCTCTTTAGTTGTCCCGACATATACTTCATAAACAGAATAATTTTTCTCAGCATTTACAGAACTCTTAACAACATAAGCAAGCCCTTTTTCCTCGCGAATTTTCAAGAACAAGCGGGAAGACATTCCATTAGCAAGATAAGCATCGAGAACTTCCAGAGCATTAAACTCCTTAGTTCCCATCAAAGGCGCATGAAATGCAAAAATCAAATGCGCCTGGTCAATTCCGTGCCTCTCTTCCAATGTCTCTGCATTTTTCTTTTTTATTTTCACAATTTCGTTTTTCTTGCCTTCTGCCTTGAAATTCTTCTCAAGATACGCGCAAATCTTCTCAAAATCAGCATTCCCGACAACTGTAACGATGTAATTCTCAGGCGAATAAACTTTCTTGAAATAATCAGCCACAAAATCCCTTTTCATTTTTGATATTGTCTCCTTGCTTCCTATAACTAGCTCTCCAAATGGCTTCTCAAAGAGATTTTTCTCTATCTGGTCGCTGACATATAATCTTGGATCATCATGATACATTTTTATCTCCTCAAGAATAACTTTTTTCTCTTTCTCAAATTTCTTCTCGTCAAATTTAGGATTTTTCAGTATGTCAATTATAATATCCATTCCAGCAAATAAATGCTCAGAAGGCAGTTTAAACCAGAACGAAGTAACTTCATGAGAAGTAAATGCATTGAGCAACCCGCCTTTCTTCTCAATCTCGCGCGAGATATCTTCATGGCTCCTTGTTTTTGTTCCTGTAAAAACAAGATGTTCAATAAAATGCGCAATTCCTTTTATTTCTGACTTCTCATAAGCAGCCCCAAATTTGTTTGTAATTGAAAACGAGACAACAGGAAGCTCGCGCTTCTCCATTATGACAGTCATCCCATTAGACAGCTTCTTTTTCAATAGTTTCATATCTAAAAAGAAATAAGATTGTTAATAAATCTTATGACGCAGTTATTACTATCTTATTCCCAATCAAATATCAGATAATCCCCCTTCCGCAAAATTATAAAAGCCCTTATAACAGGATATTACCATGACAACAAATGTAAGTTACGAGTATACTGCAGCTGAAAAAAAATACTCTTTGGCAAAAACCCTCGAGGAAAAAATAGCATCTATAGAAGAAATGATAAAACATGCTCCTGCCCACAAGGGGGGAGAAAATCTCAGAAAAGAACTTCACAACAGATTAAAAAGATTCGCAGAAAAGCAGGAAAAGGCAAAATCTTCCGGAAAAACAACAAGAAAAAGCATAAAAAAAGAAGGTTATCAATGCGTCCTTGTCGGACTTCCAAATTCCGGAAAATCATCTCTGCTAGCAAAATTAACAAACGCAAAGCCAATAATCAAGTCCCATCCTTTTTCAACAAAAGAGCCAGAAGTCGGGACAATGGATTATGACGGAATTAAAGCCCAGATTGTTGACCTTCCATCAATAGGAAGCGAATTTTTTGACATTGGCACAATTCACACAGCAGATTGCTTGATAATTGTAATAGAAAACCTTGCAGATTTGGAAAAAACTTCCCCGCACATAGTAAAAGCAACAGGAAAGCAGATAATTGCAATTAACAAATCAGATTTATTGTCAGAAGAAGAGCTCAGAAAATTAAATGAAAGGATAAAAAGCAAAAGATTGAATGCAATAATTATCTCATCGCAGACAGGATATAATCTAGAAGCACTCAAGGAAAGAATCTTTAACTATATGGACTCAATCAGAATTTACACAAAAGAGCCTGGAAAACTTCCAAGCCCGGACCCAATAACTCTCCCAAAAAATTCCACAGTGAGAGATGTTGCAGAATCAATTCTCAAGGGCTTCTCGCAAAAAGTTAAAGAAGCAAGAGTAACAGGCCCAAGCAGCAAGTTCCCTAATCAGAGAGTTGGCTTAGACCATATCCTCAAGGACAAAGATATTGTTGAGTTTAAAACGAAATAGAAAGAATAAATCAAACTCTATCGTGTTAATTCTTAATCTCCCGCGTACATTGAAAAAGTCGTAACTGCCAAGGTACAAAAATATTTAAACATCCGGATCATGGAGTATTATGATAAAGTTCAAAACATGTATAGAAGACCCAGAATATTTATGTAGCTTGCACTATAAAAATATAAAGGTTATTAATTTCAAAAAAACTAAAGAACTCGACCTTTCCAAAGATGAATTTTTGTCAATATACCAGAAAAGACAAAAAGGAATAATAAAACGAATAAATTCTATCTCAAAATACATAGAAAAAAATAAAATCTACTTTCCAGAAGACATAAATGAAAAAACAAAGCCATTCCTTAAAAAGTTTATAAAAGATTTAGACATATTTTTATCGGATACGTACTATACCACACTTAATGTTAAAAAACTTGAAGAAGAGTTATATTACGACCTTTCCCAAAAATATCCTTATCTGAAAGAAGGCCTAATCACATTGTCCTCGGGAGCAAGTATAAGTACTCTCAGGCTAATGAAAGAAGCAGAATTTGCTTTTGGAGAAAACGATGAATTCGTACATCTTTTCTGCGGAGGAAACAAAAAACTAGCAAAAAAAATTGCAAATAAAGAAATAGACTATGAGCATATAAAGAAAATGATTGACGAGATAGAAAGAAAAAAGAAACTAAAGAGAATATCTAGCCCTCTGGACAAAAAAATAAAACTTTTAGATAGATTATTGATCACAGACAATGTGACAGAACACTGGATATGGAAAGCTAGCTGGTTTACCGCACCCATATGGCACATTTATAACATCATCCAAGAGTCAATCAACCCAACTGGAAAGATAATTAAAGATAAGTATATATTTGATATAGAACTAATCACGAGGGCGCTATGAAACAAATTGTTGTTATAACTGACTGTCATGATGTAGCATTTAATGAAATTAGAGCGCAAATCACTAGCACATTGGGCAATAGAATAAAGAATATTCAAATCGAACCCGTAGTAAAAGTAAAAGAGTTTTCCCTGATAAATTGCGCATTTCTAACCAGATTAATCGCAGAGAATTATCCTCCTGGAACAACAATCATGATACTGTGCTCACCAACCCGAGAAAAACCAAACCGAATATATGGAATAACGAAAAAGAAAAATATCAAATTCTTTGCAACAAATAACGGTTCGATCAGCTGGCTTTTGAAAGATTTTGGAATTAAAGAGGTGTATATCTCGGAAAATAGACAAGATAACAAATATATGCCCTTTGGTGGGAAGATAGATTACGCTCCAGCCATTGCAAAAATAGCTATGGTGAAAAGTCTCAAAAGTCTAAAAATGGGCAAAGAAGCAAATGCCAAAGAAATCAAGAAATTAAATATTCCAAACAACACAATCTTGCATATAGATAACTTCGGATTATGCAAGATAAAATCCGAAGTACCCAACTTAAAAGAAGGTTCAAAAATAACCATCAGCATAAAAGGAAAAAAGTTTAATGCAACCTTCTGTAAAAGAATGATGTCTCTCCAAGACAATGCCTATGCAATCTATCCGGGAAGCTCCCTCAACCTTCCAGAGTTTGGTATAGTTAGAAGAAACGCAGCAGAAATTCTCAATCTTAAAATAGGAGATAAGATAGTTTGGTAACTTAAAATGAAAATAAAAATCAATCCAAAACTAACCAAATACCTGCTGCCTATGCACCCAACGGTTTTCATAACAACTGTCTCGAAAAAAAAAGAGCATAATGCAGCAGCATATGCTGCCTGTATAGATTTTAGCTATGATCCGCCCATGGTCCTTTTTGCTTCAAACAAAGTTCAGCATCAACCAATAAACACCCAAGCCGTAGACAAAAACCGCAAACAAGACACATATCTAAACATCATGGAAACGAAAATGTTTATAATCAATGTACCTGGGATGAATCTAATTAAAAAGCTGCAAATAATCGGATACCCTTTTCCGCGAGGAATCGATGAAATCAAAAGAGCGGGTTTAACAAAATACAAACCATTCGTCTTATTTAAAAAAAATATTTATCCTTGCCTGATAAAAGAGTGTCTAGCTCATCTAGAATGCAAACTCATAAAAATAATTAACATAAAAAAAGCAGATCATTTTCTGATAATTGGCGAAGTTGTCGGTGCATCATATGACTCGAGCCTTGGTAAAAATCTAGACAAGATAAGGAAAAACTTGACTCAAAAAGTATTTGGAAACCTACACGCAATATCTAAAAATAAAAGATTAATAGGTCAGATTAAACAAATAAGAAAAACAGCCCCTGTTTATACATCCGATAAATTCTTCAACAAACAAAAGAAAAGAATAGACTTGAATTAATCTGCAAATCCCCCTATCGCGTGATAAGAAGTTTATCCATTTCTTCCTTTAGCTTCTTCATCTTCGGCGAAGTAAAATGTTTTCTTGCAGGCTCAAGAATTTGGTTTATCTTTTCAGCCATTGCGCTCTTCAAATCCATTGGATGAAGTTTCTTGCTGCCAAAATCTTCAACAAGCGCTCCAAAAGATTTGTATGTTTTATTTCCCCCAAATTTCTTGTCCCTTATAATATCAAGTTTTGCTTTATCATTGATAAACACCATATATTTTGCCCAATCAAGCAACGGATTGAATCCAATTTCCCCTTCAGGACAGAAAGCACTCATTATTTTTTTCTTAACTTCTTCTTCATTATCAGTCATATAAACTGCAGAGCTTGGAATTGACTTGCTCATTTTTAGTTCAGACCATAGTTCTTGCAGATTTTCCTTTGGAACAGGCCAAATAGATGGCTTTTGCAAACCTAAAACAAGATGTCCATGTACTGCGACAGGTTTTATTGCCTCGCCTTTTTTGTTTCTTAAAGGATTTTTAAGTTTCAAGCCAACATCCCTTGCAATAACTTGCGCTTTTCTCTGGTCATTGCCTGCATGAGCAAGATTTATTCCTTGAACAAATATATCTGCAACTTGCATTGGCGGATAAAGAAGCTTAGCAAAATCAACAGACTCTCCTTCTTTCCTACCCATGATAGTTATCGACCTCTCAATTCTTCCAAGAGTTGTATGCTTGCTAACATCAACAACAGTTTCCCAGAATTTATCATTATTGTGATACAAATCACTCCCCATTACAAACTTCAAATCTTTTGGATTTCCCCCAACACACTTGTAAGCTGCAATCAATGCTTCTTTGAAATAAGCCGCCCCAATGCCCCTTATTATTTTCATATCTCCGCCAAGCTTGTCATTTATCCAAGAATGCCAATCAGCAAGGAAAATAGAGCATTCAACTCCCGCATCAACAAAATCTTTTACTTTTGACATGCAAACAAGCCCGTGCCCCAAGTGAGGCTTCCCAGAAATCTCAAATCCAATATAATGTTTTAATTTCTCGCCATCTTTTAACATTTTAAGAAGATCTTCATCAGTCATTACTTCTTCAGTATTTCTCTTTATCAGCTCAAACCTTTCCTCAACACTCAATTTTTTCCCCATATCCCTACAACCACAAACCTTAATTTAAACCTTTCTCATCCAATTAGCATGCTAAAAAGAATATGTTTAATAATAACTCTGGCAGGAATCTTCACCCTCCTAATCCTGCTTAACTTCTCAGCCCCGATTGTAGTCGATAATTCTTCGTCTCTTTCATCTTTAGAAGATAACACAAAAGTCCAAACAACAGGCAAAGTAATCTCAGAAAGAACTCTTTACGAGCAAACAAAACTCATCAAATTAGAGAATAACATAGAAATAATCTGCAACTCCTGTCCAAATTATCTCAATCAGACAATAAATGTAATAGGAATAACAGAAACTTACGAAAATAGAACCCAGGTTAAGGCATTAAAAATCACAAAAGAAAAATAAAAAGAAAAAAAGAAAAATAAAAAGAGAACTTATCTCTTAGCCAAGCTGAATACGTTCTTTACAGCAACTACGACTGTAGCTGGGATAAATATTGCGAGAAGAGCAGTCAAAATGCCGCTAACATACGGGACATTTGATAACAATGCAGCTCCTGCGCTACTTATCAGAACCAATACTAAGCCAGAAAATAGGAATTGAGTAACTTCCTTGTCGCCAACATTAAGGAAACCCACTATTAAACCTGCAACAACTAATGCAGTCATTACAGCAGGAGTCTCAACAGCAGGGAACAATCCCGCAACTATGGCTAGGAGAACTCCAATCAAGAAAGCCCATCCTCCTACAACATCGCCTAAACTTGCTTTTGCCATCTTTCACCTCCTTCTGATAATATATGTCTATTGGCATTTATAAAATTATTCAATTTGTCATTCCTGTCTATTGATACCCATACAAAACTTAATATATCTTAATATCCTCGATAAATCATAAAAAGAGGAGATTATAGCTTGAAACTGTCAAAAAATGCAGAAATTGTGCTCTCAAGATATCTCTCAAGAGACAAAGAAGGAAAAATAATAGAAACACCAGAGCAATTGCTAAAGAGAGTTGCAAAAAACATAGCAAAAGAGGACTTTCGCTATGGTGCGGGCAAAAAAGAAATAGCAAAAGCAGAAAAAGAGTTTTATAATGTCATGGACAAGCTTGAATTCCTGCCAAATCTCCCAACACTTGCCAACGCAGGGCGCAAATTGCAGCAACTGGCAGCTTGCTTTACAGAAGACCAGCCAATAATCACTTCTGAAGGAATAAAACCTATCTCAAAAATAAAAATTGGAGATAGCGTTTTAACAGCAAAAGGCAGATTCCGGATGGTAACACAAACAGCTCAGCGCCTGACAGATAGTTATCTTATAATAGACGTACATAAGTTACCAAATGATACGCTAAAAGTTACAAAAAACCACCCGATACTTACATTAAAAGAAGGCAAACCAAGATGGATATTTGCAGGAGAGCTCGAAAAAGATGATTTGGTCGCAGTTGCATATCCTAAAGAAGTAAACGATATAGAATTTGTTTATTTAACAGATTTTCTGGACGACAAATATGCAATAGAAAACGAAAAAGTTTATAGAAAAAATTTTGACAAGCAAGGCAGAACTGGAAAATTTAGCAAACAAATTAAGCCATTGCCAAATCAGATTCAAGTCGATGTAAATCTTATGAGACTATTTGGTTATTACGCTGCTGAAGGGGATATCGACAAACAAAAAAGCCTTCGCTTTACTTTCTCAGCAGATGAAGAGAATTATGCAAACGATGTGATTAACATAATAAAAGAAAAGTTCTCCCTGGAAGGCAAGCTAACCAAGTCTAATCATGGAAATTGGATCAATGTTAAAATTCACTCGAAACAATTATGTAATTTTTTCGAAAAGGTGATGGGAAAAGGATATGCAAGTAAGAAAGTGCCTATATGGATACTAAAGCTACCAAAAGAAAAGCAGCAAGGATTTATTGTTGGCTGTTTACGTGGTGATGGCACTCTATTCTTAAACCGGCATGTTCATAATGCAAAAGCAGTTATGTGTAATGCGAATTTAATTCATGCAATTTATGTTATGTTATTAAGACGAAAAACTGTTGCGTCATTTAAAAGAGAAACTATGCCCAAGTTAGGTAGAACATATCCTTTCTCATGCACAATCACTTCTGCAGCAGATGAAACTCTACTAAAAGAGACTTATAACACTCAAATTCAGATACCTGCGCAACTTCAGATGCAGAGATTGCGAGAAGTTTGGCAAGAGGATCTGTTGTTTCTGCCAATTAAAAGAATCGAAGAAATTGAAGATCCTACAACAGTTTATAATTTTGAAGTCGATGAAGATCATACATATGCTGCAAATAATATCGCCGTGCACAATTGTTTTGTAATCCCGGTTCCTGACAATACAGAAGGAATCTTTCAGGCAATAAAAGAGCTCGCTCTGGTTCAAAGAACAGGAGGCGGAACAGGATTCTCATTCTCAAGATTGCGTCCAGAAGGCTCGTACGTCTCAGAAACAGGAGGCATTGCATCAGGTCCAGTAAGTTTCATGAAAGTTTTTGACGCAGCAACAGGTGCAATCAAGGAAGGCGGCATAAGAAGAGGTGCAAACATGGGCATTCTCCGCATCGACCACCCGGACATAGAAAAATTCATAATAGCAAAGGAACGAGGTGAGTTGCCTAATTTTAACATCTCAGTAGCTTTGACAGACAAATTCATGCAAGCAGTTGAAAAAGATAAGGACTTTGATTTAATCTTTGACGGAAAAACCTACAAGACAACAAAAGCAAAAGAACTTTTCAATTCAATCTGCAAACACGCATGGCAAAATGGCGACCCCGGAGTTCTATTCATAGACAGGATAAATAAATTCAATCCAACTCCAAAGCTCGGAGAAATAGAATCAACAAATCCCTGTGGAGAGCAGCCCCTGTTACCATATGAATCTTGTATTCTTGGAAGCATTAATGTCTCAAGATTCATAAAAAACAAAAAATTAAATAAAAAATCTCTCTCAAGGACAATCAAAACAGCAGTGCACTTCTTGGACAATTCCATTGACGCTTCAAGTTACCCAATAACAGAAATAGAAACAGTCGTCAAAGGCAACAGAAAAATTGGTTTAGGTGTTATGGGATTTGCAGATGCTTTAATTGAAGCAGAATTGCAATATGATTCAAAAGAAGCAGAAAAATTTGCATCAGATTTGATGAAATTCATAGAAATAGAAGCAGCAAAAGCAAGCTTGGAACTCGCAAAAACAAGAGGCCCATTCCCAAACATAAGAGCAAGCATCTACAAGAACAAAATGCTAAGAAATGCAACACTGACAACAATCGCGCCAACAGGAACAATAGCAATAATTGCAAATTGCTCAGAAGGCATCGAACCTTTGTTCAGCCCAATACTTCACAGGCACTCAACTTATGGAATTTTAACAGAAACAGACATTCTTTTTGAACATCTCATCAAAAAATTAAAGATAGAACAAAATATATTAGAGCAGATAGAATCTCAAGGAACCTTAAAGAACACAATATTGCCAGAAAAAATAAAAAAGTTATTCAAAACAGCTCACGATGTCTCGCCAGAATATCATATCAGAATTCAGGCAGCTTTCCAAAAGTACACAGACAATGCAGTAAGCAAGACAGTTAATCTTCCAAACAGCGCAACACCAGAAGACATAGAAAAAGTTTTCCTTCTTGCCCACCAATTGGGTTGCAAAGGCCTTACAATCTACCGATATGCCAGCAGAAAGCAGCAAGTCCTTGAGTTCTGCAGAAAATGCGATGTTAAGAGATAAGATAAGCAATAGGATTAAAAATAAAAAAAGCTTAGCAACAATATGACATTTACTATAATTGGTATTGATAAAAAAAATAAAGAACTGGGCATAGCTTGTTTTAGCAAGGCTTTTGCCGTAGGAGCCATAGCTCCCGCGGCTGATTTAAGATTTGGGGCAGTATCTACGCAATCTTACCCAAATGTCTCATATAAAGAAAAAGGAATTGAATTGATGAAAAAATATTCTCCTGAAAAAGCAATTTCTATTTTGGTTAATAGTGATAAGGATAAAGAAATTAGACAAGTAATTTTAATGAATAAAAATGGGCAATCTGCAGAATTTACTGGAAAAAAGAACGTTCCGTGGGCTGGAGGTATAAAAGGAAAGGATTGTATCTGCGCAGGGAATATACTTATTGGAGAAAGAGTATTAATTGAGATGGTTAAAGCTTTCGAAAAATCTAAAAAGAGTTTAGCAGAAAAATTAATCGAAGCGCTTAAAGCAGGTGAAAAACGTGGCGGAGATAAAAGAAAGAGAAAATATAATTCTGCTTCCTTAATAGTAGAAAAAAATAGAGGAGGAATATTTGGTATCGGTAATAGATATTTAGATTTAAGGGCAGATTGCAGCAAAGATTCCATAAAAGAATTGTCAAACCTGCTGAAGACAAAACTTAACCTAATTAAAAAATATTCAAAAAAATAAATTTCATTCCACTTATTCACCTACTCTTGCCTTATCCCATTTCCCTGCATCTCTCTCCTCAATCAGCCGAGCGCAGACAACATCAAGTTCCTCGCCATTAATCTCTAATCTCTTTCCAAGCATCTCTTTAACTTCTTCATCATTGCCATCTTTCAGCCATCTTCTTAAAGAATCATAGCCTATCATCCTCCCACTATCCTCACATATCAGCCCATCAGGCCCTCCAAAAACATAATATCTGCTCTCAGCCCCAGAAGGCAATTTCTGCGCCCATCTTACATACGCCATAAAACCACCATAAAACTAATAAACAAAAAACCTTAATAAAAACGATTGTTGTTGATTTGATATATGTTAATTGAAATAATCCTGGCATTAATCCTCGGCATCCTCGCAGGCACATTCACAGGCCTCTCCCCAGGCATTCACATAAATCTTGTCGCCTCAATTCTTGTCGCATCCCTTGGCTCTTTGGCAAATATTCCGCTAATTGCACTGGTTGTTTTCATAGTTGCAATGTCAATCACCCATACTTTTCTTGATTTTATTCCAAGCATTTTCTTGGGTGCCCCAGAAGAGGACTCTTTCCTCTCAATCCTGCCCGGACATAGAATGCTCCAGGAAGGCAGAGGTTATGAAGCATTTGTCATAACAATTTATGGCTCTCTGACAGCATTAATCATAATCCTCATTTTCACCCCGCTTTATTTGCTCTTTTTGCCGAGCATTTTTGAGTTTGCAAAATCATCAATCCCTTATATCTTAATCCTAATCTCACTATACTTAATTTTCAGGGAAAAAGATTTTGTTCTCTCATTGATTGTTTTTCTTCTCGCAGGGATTTTAGGATTTGTAACATTCAACCTTCCAATAAAAGAACCCTTAATGCCCTTGCTGTCAGGACTATTCGGGCTTTCATCATTAATAATAAGCTTGAAAACAAAATCAAAAATTCCAAAACAGCAAATTCAGCCGCTAAAAAGCATAAAACTAGGAAAAAAAGAATTCTTCAAATCATTGGCAGCAGTTTTAATCTCCTCGCCCTTCTGCGCCTTTCTCCCAGGCATCGGTTCTGGCCATGCCGCAACAATTGGCTCAGAGATAATTCAGCAGGATACAAGGGGCTTTCTCTTTCTTGTAGGCGCGACAAACACAATTATCATGGGCTTAAGCTTCATCACAATTTTCGCAATCAATAAAGCCCGCTCAGGCTCAGCAGCAGCCATCAATGAAATCCTGCAAACAATATCCTCGCAGAATTTAATCATAATCCTCGGAACAATAATAATCTCAGGCATCTTGGCAGCAGTTTTAGGAATAAAAATATCAAAATTCTGCGCAAACAACATCAACAAAATAAATTACACATACATAACCCTGTTCACAATATCAATCTTGATAATCTTCAACATAATCTTCTCATTCTCAGGCGGATTAGGGTTATTAATTCTCATCACATCAACCTCGTTGGGAATTTTCGCAATTTCCAGCGAAAGCAGAAGAATAAATCTTATGGGCGCGCTGATTATCCCAACAATAATATACTATCTTATTTAAACATCTTGGGGGCCCTGGGCACTTCCTGATGCTGATATGAACCAGAGTATCTTTCACTATCATCTAAAGAAGATTCTAATTTATCCAGTTGAACAAATCCTGCATAGTCCCCATTGCATATAACTCTTGGTGATTCTGATCTGCATTCCATTGTTATTGGACCTTCGTAACCTGGCCAAATAAAGCCTGCAAAATGGCTCCATAAGCCTGTTCCTATCTCTCCATTCTCTCTGCTTAAAATACCGCATGCATCACCCAGGCGAATTCTCTCTTCTGTCCCAAACAAATAAAATCTTTTAGGTTCCATTTCAATTTCTTCATCTCCTTCAATCACATCCCAATAATCTTTCATATCATACTCTCTAACCACATCCAATCTAACAGGACCTGGTATCTCACCAGGAAGCTTTGCTCTTAATGCCTTTTTTGCAGAAAATCTCATAGCCAACCCGTCTTTCCCAAATCTTCCATTATCATTTAAGCATAGCTTCCTATCTTTTTCAAATAGAGCAACTATCCTTTCTTCGTCCCTAAGCACTGTATCTCTGCTCATAAAACTAGAACCTCTGTATCTTAATATTGCATGGAAAATTTTGCTTTTTCCAATTTCAAGCTCAATAGGAAATGCATAAGGTTGAACACTGACAATAACAGGACTTTCTGCTCCAGATTCCAGACATTTTTGTGACCTGTCAATGCACATGCATCCGAGCCTCCCGCTAGTGCTTTTTGCATCAACCAGCAAAGATAAATCATCAGGAAGATGAACCTTCTCTAAGCTTGCTATATAATAAATATTTTTTCCATCAATATTTGGTTCCAGGACAACCTTTCCATTTCTAGGCTCTATTTGTTTTATATCTCCCTGAACAAAAAGACTTCTTAAATGATTTATATCCTTGATAGTTCTAATCTTGTCAGAAAGAAAAATTTCGCAGCCCACTATAAATTCCAATCCCGCAGGTAAAATTAAATCAGGATTCAAAGGCTTAATAGAAAGACCTTCCTTAATCCTTTCCCTAAAAGAAGGTACAAACCCCCGAAACCCAGTAACCCTTTCTCTAGCAGAAGGCAATAATGAATGAACTTCGGGCTCTTCAAATTCAGGCTCTTCAGGCTCTTCAAATTCAGGCTCTTCAAAATCATGCAATCTTAGGACTTTATCCAACACATTCATCCCAGTAAGCATCATATTTTCTCAACTTTTAATCTAAATATAAATATTTAGATACTCAGAAACAATCTATTACCTTATCTAGTTAATTGTGTCCTGCGGTTCTCGTCCTGCGCAGCCACCTTCGCAACAATAGCAGACCTTGCTTCCTCAAAGAAAGGTTGTGCAAACTCTCTTGTCCAAGTTCTATCTTCAAAACTTCTCTCTCTTAATAATTTCAAAAATCCCTCTTCAAATTCATGTCTTCTCCTGCCATAAATATGATATGAATCAGAGCTATCAATATATCTTCCAACTTTTACTTCCTTCCCCATTCTCCTGCCAAGTTCAGCAGCTAAATTTTCTTGCAAACTGACAAACCCAAAACAATTCATAAAAGCAGCATCATAAGCATCTCTGCTTCTGAATCTCACATTCATATTTAATCTGTAAATACCTTCTTCATCAGGCATCATTCTCATCCAGATACTCTGCAGACAAGGAGGATCAAAACAAGTCAAATCATTCCATGGCTGCCATGTTATTGCTTGTGCTTGCCTTGTATATGGCTGTGCAGCAAGTTTCTGAAGAGCGTATTCTATCTGGTCTATGACAAGAACTTCCTGCTTTCTAGATGGAACCGCAAGAACTTCTCCTGTTGCATCCTTAAGCCATTTTTTAGCTTCTCTTATTTCAACATGCGCAAAATTCTTATCAAGCAGAAATTCCAGCGGCTTCAGCTTGTCTTTCTTTCTCTCTAAATTTATTTCCTCTCGTTTCTCTTCAGGCGTCTCAGCCAGAAATCCATTAATTCCGTCAAGAGGCACTTCATAATCAAATAATCTTCCGTGATAAGTATATTCCCATCTATTATCTCTAAGATCAGTCGGATCCCTAACCCAATGGTCTTTAATCCCATCTAATACCTCTTGCCTGTATTCTTCTAAGGAATCTAACCCTCCTGGAAAAGCCATATGAATCAATGGCTCTGACGACGGCTCCTCAACCACAATAGTTAAACTTGAATCTTTGCTCGGAGGATCAATAAAATTCCCATCAGCATCCTTTGCGTCATATTGAGTTCTTATCTCTCCTCCATGCGCATATAAAGCAATCATTGAATTCTCCCATGCCTCAGCCAATCCAACTCCAGAAGCAGTCAGAACAGGAATATTGCCATGTTTCGCAGGCGTTACAACATGAATCTTCCCCTCTCTTTCTCTTTTATTAACAATAGCTTGAAACTCAAATCCAAGTCCAAATTCCCCGCTCCCAGTTCCTTCACCCATCTTAAATCCACAATTAACACCTATTTAAATAAAATAGCAATTTAGTATATTCTTTGCAGGATATAGGTTATCAGAACCACTTAGCCAAAGCTTCTTGCTTTTCCTTTTCTTTTCCGAAAATGCTTTGAATATAACTTTCAGTCAGCTCCAAGCTCTCAAGCAAATAAGGCGAAGCATTGTAATTTCTCGCTAACTCCAAGGCAGGTAGCATATATTTTATAATGCTCCCCTCATGAATTGTAAAAATAATCTTTCCGCCGCAGCTTGTGCACTTCCCAACCAAAGGCGGACGCCTGAACTTAGTATTGCATTTAACACATCTAAATTCTTGTTGCGAAAACTTCCTAAGATTACCCCTTATATCTCTGATAAAATGCCTCTCAATAATCAGTCTTGAAACATCCTTGACATCAACAGCCCTTATCTTGCTGCATAATCTCATCTGCGACTCAACTTTGTCATGCATTGTAGGCAATGACTTGTACGAAGAGCTCAAAGATGTCTTGTTTATATCAAAACAACCATGGCTGAATGATATATTTGAGAAAGGATCTGTTCCATCCTTCAATCTTTTCTTTACATTATCAACCTTAACCTCAGAAGAATGTTTGCCCAGCTCTGCAAACTCATAAAGTTCAAGAGGATATTGCCCGCATAATTCAAAGTCTAAAATCTGGTCATCAACCTCGCCAGCTTTAATGCAAGTATTCAAAACAAGAGGCGCATCCTGTGTTCCGCCACGATGCGAAGGCAAAAACTTTCTTGAAAAGTTCAGCAATAAATCCATGAGCAGCATTACAGCGGCCTCATCGCCATCGCAGTCTCTTCTCATGGCTGCATGCATGTAAGGCGAAGCCAGCAATGTCTGTGTTTTTGAAAATCCAATTATTCTCCCCACGCTTGCAGTGCAGATATGAGGTGCAATGCAGACAACAAGTTGCCCTAGCAAGTCATCTTTTTTCTGCGCATTGTGCATTTTTGGCAGTTCATAAATTTTTTCAAGCTCCTCATCAATAAATTTAGTTATTCTGATAAAAACATCGTCAGCTCTCTCATCTGCGCTTTCAGGGCAAGAAGGCAGAATAATGTCATGAGGAAACAAAGTTAGTATTTGCTCATCGCTCTCAAGCTCTTTCCCAGACATATCTTTGTCATACCCTAATTTTTTCAAAATTAGAATGGAAGTTCCAATTTCTTTTGGCTTGAAATGACTGATAGGCATCTCAGTCATGTCATATCTTATTGTGCCGTCCTTGTTTACATTCAAGCCATGCTTTGCTCTAATTATTCCTTTGGCTAAATTTTCACAGCTATGATCCTTGCTGCTCGTCCCTCGGATTCCTTTCAAAACCGAGCCAATTTCAGAAAGCCTACAACCCGCCTTTTTCTCAGCCAAATCTAGATAATGCTTGACATCAAGTCTTTTTTCCTTGAAATCAAATACACTTGGATGCTCCTCGCACTTTCCAGCATAATTGTAATCGCATTCAGGGCAATAATTCATTTTGATGCATCTGTTATTGCAATTTTCGCACGAAGGATATATTGTCTCTTTCTTGCAATTCTCGCAATAATAAACAGGAAAATCTGCAACAACACTCCCCACCTCACAAGCTTCCTGGAAACTTCTTAAGCGCCCGCCCTCTCGCCCAACAGGAAACAACACATGAGGGCTTCCCTTGAGCTTTCTTAATTTTGATTTCTCAGGCCTCCCCATTCTCGCGCCAATAAATGTCCCTGATTTGTCTTTTATCTTGAACTTGGACAGGAAAGAAACAATTTCAAGAGTCGGCTTCTCAGAGATAATTTTTGCAATATAATCTATCTCTTTCCCAAGATTAAGAATATTAATATCCATCCCAAGATTCAACAGCAAAGCTCTTGAGTTTACACCGTCAATAACAACATTTTCTATTGTTACCTTATGCTCGCATCCTATCAATTCAAGCGCCCTCTTGCCTTTTGCAAATCTCTCCTTGTCGCTTATCGAGTATGGCAAAACAATTTTCTTCTCAGCAATATTTCCATGAGCAAGCCAGTCCAGCAATCCAAGAAAATGTTCGTAGTTTATTTCTCTCCAATAATAAATATAACTAGGATGCAGGGGTATTCCATATTTCTTGGAAAGTTCAACAGCCCTCTCAAGACCAACTTTTCTCTTATCAAGTTCAATAGGGCTTTCCCCAAGGCTGGAAACAGCCTTTTCCAACTCAAGCTCCCACCACTCTTCAACATAACCAGGCTTCAAAAGCTCGTAATTCCTGTTTGCAACATCTCCAAATGAGAATAGAATATCTCCAAGGTAAATAATTTCTTCAACATCAGGATAAATTTTCTTTGACTCTTCATAATCATATATTTTTTTGACACTTCCATTTCTTAATTTCACAATTGGCCCATCCATTTCATCACAAACACCAATCGCGCATCCCTTTGTTGGCTTTTCTATTTTCAACTGGGTCCCAACAGCAAGAAAGCAGTCAGAAATTCCCATTGTAGCGGGATGTATTGCTGTTGCGGAAAATCCGCTTGTTCTTGTTCTTCCATACCTGAATCTAAATCCTCCTGAACGTGAAGGGTGGCTAAAAACAGGCCTCCCTGCAACAAGATCCTTGATATAAGTAGGTGAGGCATCAGCACTTCCTTTCTCTCTTTTTTTATGTATCTTGATATACTCGTCTAAAAACTCCCATCCGGTTGCCTTAAACCCTTTTTCCTGTGTCCCGCGAAGCAATCTCAATCCTTTCTGTGCTTTTTGTGCAAGCCCCTCTGAAAAAATCAAGCACATTCCTCCTCTGATGCAATTGGTTTCAATTCTTGGCAAGTCTTTGTAATTTGAAACCTCTCTCTCTTCGGACGGCTCTCCTGTTATTTCAATAGGAATATTTTTTGCAAGAAAAGTTATCTCTTCTTCTGTCGGCAAATACTGAAGATTAGTAACCCTCTCGTGATAATCATAATTTTCAGTCACATATCTCTTTACTTCCTCTTCAGACGGATCATACCTTGCAAAGCCGAAAGTTTCTCTAAGATAATCAATCAGCATCAAAGCAACACATGAAGCAGTTGTTCCAGCGCTTCTTATTGGTCCTGAAAAATATGCTTTGAAATAATCTTCCCCGTTCTTGGTTTTCCCTAATTTCAAGCCAGTATATCCTTCAAGAGGGGACGAAACAACTCCGAGAGTTATATAAGCAAATCCAACTCTTATGCCTGCGTCAATTGCTTCCAGCAAGCTTGAAAACTTGCAATGTTTCTCCCTTGCAAGCTCCTCTGCAATCTTAAAAGCAACAGAAACACTAAGAGGCCCAAATTCTTTCTCCAATTCGATAATTCTATTAATAACTTTCTTATCATTTAACTGTGGATAAATTGTAGATACCAAGCCGACAGATTTTTCAGCAAGCGAGGTTGCAATAGGAATTTCAATCTTTGATTCCGGATCAAGCCCCTTTGCTCTTGCTTCTCCAGCTATCTTGAAGCATTTGTCAACTTCCTTCTCAATATGTGTGAAATATTCTTTTGTATTCATTTTTTCAGTAATTAATCTTAGTTGTCAGCTAAAATCAAATATTTTCAGCTCCCTTGTCTTTAAATTAAACACAGGCACCTTGCAAGGATCAGGGACATTCCCAACCTTTTCCTCAAAGGGTGTTTGTGACTGCCAGCAGCTCCCAGTAATTATCATCACGCCGTTATAATTTTCAATATCCAACCTGTGCACCTCTCCTGTTGCCAGCATATCCGGAACCTCTGTAATTACAAGCGGGTCTCTATCTACATTAGGAATATAAGTTACAGCAGAGTGCATCGGAGCAAGATGCCTTCTCTTTAGCATATGCTTGACAGCTTTTGCAGGAGTCTTGTGCGCTTTCATCTCCCTAAGCTCAGGAATTCCATTTATGAAAGCGTGTATGCTTGCCCCGTGGTACATCAAAACTTGAAATTCTTTCTCCCCCTCAAAAATTTTAACGCTTGCGGGATTTGTCACAAGAATAAGATTATTAATTTCATGCAAGGCGCCAGCATAGTTTTTGTCAATAATCGGCTGCGGTTCAGCAACTCTTGTGGCATCGTGCTGTCCAGGACACATGAACATCGTTATTCTCTTTGGAATTCTGCTAAGATAAGATGCAAGCAAACCATACTGCTCTTTCATAGATTTTAACTGCAGGCTTTCTTCCTGTCCTGGAAAAATTCCAACACCATCGACATTGTCTCCTACAAAAAATATATATTTTATTTTCTTTGCAGTTTCGTCGTCCCCGTTTATCCACTCAATGAATTTTTCAACATTGCTCTGCAGATGCATTTTGCTTCCAGTGTGCATATCGGAAAGAAAAGCAATGCAAACCTCTTCATCAAATCTAGTTCTCTGTGGAAGAAACGCATCAGGATAAAAAATATCATAAATAAACAGCAAATCCCTGTTCCCAGAGGCCCTTATTCCCACAACATCATCCAACTGCAATTCTTCTCCTTTTTTGAAAATCTCTTCATTGTCAAATTTCACAAGCCCACTTATTTCCCCAGTCAAATCCTCAAATTTTATAATTATATTTTTGTTTTTAGTGACTCTCTTTTCAATCACTATCCCTATGATAGCAAGACTCTGTCTGTTGTTTGAAATTTTGTTAATAGAAACCAGATTTTGCTGCAATTCAGGACGATTCATCAAAATTCTTTGAATCTGTTGGTATCTTGCCCTGAAACTTCCAACAAAATCGGAAACCTCAAGCTTTTTGGTAACAGATGTGTCAAAGCAAGATACTTGGAAAGAGGTGCTACTTTTCATTTCACTGATATTTTCTCCCACAACCTCTTTTTCTTTTCTGATTTCAAGGCTTAAGCCAAGTTTTACAAAAATACTTTCAATTAAGCTTTTATTTTCTCCAGGAAGCTTGTTCACAATGCTCTGCACATACTCAAAATTCTTGTTAAGTGTCGACCTTGTTATTATTTTCTGTCCGGAAAATCTCTCCAAGCCCTCAAGAAAATTCTTTGCTAGTGCAGTATCATTAAAACTATTTAATAAATCGAAGATATCTTTCTCTAGCAGAAGCCCCCGCTCTTTCACAATTTTTAAAATTTCGAGATTCATATTTCAAGAGATTTCTCCAGCATCTCCTTTACCTTTCCCAAGATATTGGCTGGAAGCATTAATCTTATTTCTCTTGTTCGCCCGTATCTGCCTTTGCTTATTATTTCCCTCGCATTTATTATCCCAAGCATGTCAAACTCTCCCAATATATCAGAAACTCTTCTCTGGGTTAACTTTTCAGTTTTCAAGTTCCTGCAAATATCCTCATATGCATTATAGACTTCGCCTGTGTACATACACCCTTCTCCATTTTTTGCATTTTTTTTGTTCTCATCAAGACGCATTATTGAATACAAAACTGCCTGGAATTGTTTTGGTTCCCCTTCGATAATATCTAGCATCTTATCTCTCTCAATTTTATCTTTTGCATTATCAATATGCTTAAATGAAATGTTCTTGCTGCTCTCTCGTTCAGCAATTTCTCCCGCGACACGTAGCAGATCCAATGCTCGTCTGGCATCTCCGTTCTCTCTAGCAACATAGGCTGCGCATTTTGCAACCACTCCTTCCTCAAGAACACCATCCCTGAACGCCTCATCAGCTCTTTTCTTTAGAATATCCTGCAATTGCAAGGCATTGTACGGATGGAATACAACTTCTTCTTCCGCAAGCGAGCTTTTTATCCTAGGATCAACATTATCCATGAAAGTCAGATTGTTGCTAATCCCGATAAAGCTCAGTTGAGCGTTTCTTAGTTGTGCATTTACTCTCGTTAAACTATAAATAAAATTACTCATTTTGTCAATTGCCTGGTCAATCTCATCAAGAACAACTAAGATAATTTGTTTCTTGTTATCAATTAGTTCAACGAATCTTGAATAAACATCGCTTGTTGGTAACCCTGTTGAAGGCACATTTCCGCCCAGCTCTTTTATCAACGTTGCAAGAATTCTATACTCTGTCTCTGCGGTTTTCCCTAATTTGCAATTTACATAGACAAATTTCAAGCCCTCTTCCCCGGTTTCCCTGCTCTTATTAAGAAGTTTTTCGCCAAGATGCATTATTGAAAGAGTCTTTCCAGTTCCGGTATTGCCGTATAAAAACAAATTACTCACTCTCTCTCCCCTTAGGGCGGGCGCGAGAATTGAAGCTATGCTTGTAATTTGATCTTCTCTGTGTAAAATATCATTAGGAGTATATTTTGACTGTAAAACCCCTTTGTTTTTGAACAAACTCTTGCTAATAACACTCTCGAATATCTTGTCTACGTTGTCCATTTCATCACCTTTTTTATATCAAATCCTTAAATTGAATCTTATTATAAATTTATCTATACTCTAACCTCTATTTCCTCTGGAAACGACGACAAACTCAATAAAAATAGAAGAAAAAAATAAGTACAACTTAAAAATTACAAAACCCTCTCAGACCCCCATTTCGTATGGAAACAAAAAGATAACAGCTAAAAAGTTAGCAATAACATTCGAACCAATAACAACCCAACCAAAACCCAAAATATCAACATTAAACCGAACTAAAATATATAATCTATAATATATATTTTTTGATAACAATCAATAACAATATTAAACCGAATTAACATATATATTACATTATTATATATCGTAATATATATAATATATAATATAAATATTTATAAAATAAAGTTAAAGAAAATAAATCACAAAATCACTTTATAAACCTCACCACAATTCTCCAGACGAAATCAAAGGGTAGGGGAGTCGCATCAAAATCATCATTTAATTAATATGCTAATCTATCTTCACATTTAACAATTAAACGAACTTATTAATGAAATCAGTTGCAGAATTAATAATATCATCCCATAATCCCGCTCCAACCAATAATTTATAGGCTAGCCAACCCAAAAGAGCAATAGCAGCAACCCAAAACAAGAATCTTAGCAAGTCAGAAACAAAACCCCCAAACGCACCCAATTTTCTTTTTTTTGCTTCATATAACCCAGGCACCCTGAATAACTTAACAGCATGACTAATCCCTTTAAGTTTTTTAGCTCCGATATAGACGTGCGGAATCTCATTTTTATTCATTGCAAGAAAAACAGGTTGTGTAAAATATATATGCCCTGGTTTTGTGATTTTCTCAACCCTTGAAACTACATTTACCGCCTCGCCATAAATATCATTGTTCCTAGTCATAACTTCTCCAGTGTTTAAAGCAACCTTTATTTCCAAAGGTACGCCTGCTCTGCTCTCGCTATACTCCCAGAACCTGTTTTGCAGTTCTATTGCGCAATGCAAGGAGTCAGTCGCCGACTCAAAAACAACAAGAAACGAGTCACCAATCTTTTTAATCACCCTTCCGGCATATTTTTCAAACAGTGGCAAGGAAATTCTGTCAAAATTTTCATTAACCTCGTCGAATTTCTCCCTCCCAAGCGTGCTGCTTAAGCGAGTATAGCCGACAATATCTACAATCATTATTGTTAAAACCTTTGACCTCGAGCCGTAAACCATGCCTTAAAAAAACAAATTCAATATATAAAATCTCTCATTCTGTAAAAACTATGAAATTTTCCCCATTTTATTAGGATATTACATCAGAGAAAAGTTTAAATACGATTTGTATTTAAAATAAGCATGGCACTTGATAAAAAGCCGCTGAAAGAAATAATCAGCAAGCTTGTTGTTACAAAAGAGGGCAAAAGGCTCGGCATGGTGAAGGACATTACCTTTGAAACCAGAACAGGAGAACTATTACAAATAGTTCTAAAAGACCCAACCCAATATGTTAAAGGGCTTAACCTCGATGTAAACGGCAAGGACACCCTTGTTCCTTACAACAGCATAATTGCAATCGGCGACTTTGTAGTTGTCTCAGAAGAAGATTTAATGTAAAAATTTGATTCTCTTTGTTTCAGCAATTCTATACAATAAACTTTAAAAACAACCTATAGTAGTCTTTATCATGAGAATAATTGGATTCAATTTCACAAAAGTTCTTGCAGAAAAAGCCCTGGGTTTTTCCGCCGGCTCAGAAATAAGCACAAACATCGAATTCAAGAATATAGAAAAAGAAGAGTCAGATCTAACAAAAGAATCATCAGAAGTAATAAAACTTTCATTTGAATTTAAGGTTGAATATAATAAAAAAGAAACTAAAGAAAATAAAGAAAAAAATGCGAAAAATGGAGAAATTATCCTCGATGGCATAATTATTCTTCTAGCTTCAAAAGACGAAGCAAAAACCATTTTCAAAGATTGGGAAAAGAAAGAACTTCAGCCATCGTTTAAAATTCCAATTTTTAACTTCATTTTAAACAAATGTTCAATACGAGCTCTCCAATTGGAAGAAGAGCTTGGCTTGCCAATGCACATTCCAATGCCAAAACTGAAAACAGCAGCCCAAGAAAAAGATCAAGACAAGGATAAGAAATAAAAAATAAGTTCCTGCTTGCTTCTAAAATAATTAAAACAATATTTTATCCCCTTGTTTAAGTTGCTTCCCTTGAATAATTATATGCTCTTTGACACACAATTAACTATTAATAATTATCATCTAACAATCCACATAATCATCAACCCGTTTAATAAACAATAAACTAACTAGAAGCCCCCCGACATCAAACCATAAGATAACAAATCTATCCTAGGTTTTTTAACTTTCCAAAGTCCAACGCCTCTAATTCCCCAGGCCCGACAGGAACAATCTTAACATCAAAATTCCCAAAATTAACATCCCAGGCAAGCATAACTTCTCCTTCTCTTGGATCACTTCCAGCATAATAATCGATAAACGAAGGAACAACAACCATTTCTTTTCCTTTAAACTTTCCAACGAGAAAGCATTTGTATTTCTCAACCTTGCTCCCTTTCTTTTCCTTCAATTTCACAGCAGGATGCCCATGCCCAATAATAAGATATTTGATTTTTTTGCCCCAAATTTCAGAAAAATCCCTATCTCCATGCAAAAAGCAAAATTCTTTGAAAATATAATAATTTCTGAGTTTTATTCCGCGCTTTTTCAATATTGGCTCAAGTATATTATCATGATTACCCTTCACAACAATAATTTCATCAGAAAAATCCTTAAGATAATCCAGTAATTTTGTAACATCACTCCATTCTTGCTTCAATATTCCTCCAAAATCATGCTTAACATCCCCCAGCAAGATAACTTTGTCAACTCTGCCAACCTCTCCAAACACATTATTCAAATCCGATATCATCTCATCAAACATCTGCCGAGAAACAAAAACCCCTGACTTGTTAAGCATCTCCTCAAATCCCAAATGCAAGTCCCCAACAACCAGAATCTTCTCCTTTTCACTGTCTAAAAGCAGGCACTTCCCAACATACTTTATTTTTGTCTCATCCATGTAAAAACCAAAAGAACTTTATTTATAATTCTCACTATTTATTCATACTAATATCTCTTGTGGGGATGAGGTCTAGGCCCATCTCTTATAAAAGGGTTTTGCCCAAATGGTCCATAATCTCCTTTCTTTAGTTTTTGCGAATTTCTTATAGATAATTTTAGTCTTTCAACCCCTATCGATTCAGCTTCAAGAAGGGCATCTCTGATGTCGATAAGCCCAATGCCCCGTTGTGCTGCATTAATTAATATTTCTGGGTTAATTGAATCAAGTCCTGCCTCAAGACCGCTGCTGCCAGAACCATTAAGGTCGCGCAAGCTGCTAGAATTATTAAGTCCATGCAACTCCCCGCTTTCAAGAAAATATTTCTCATCACCAATCTCTAAAATATGCCCTCCAGTTTCTTGAGGATTAGTTTTTACTCTCATAACTCCTTTATCATAAAGGGGTTTTTCTTCTGCCATATTCTCATCTCCCAAATATACTTAATAAATATAATTATACTCAAAAATACTCATTTCCCGTTTCTTTCTGCTGTCACTTGCCTTGCCAAATCATCAATTGTCTTGTAAGCTGCTGCAAATTCTTCTGCCTGTTCCAAGCTCTTTAAATTTTGCAGATAAAGGATTCCAGCATCTAAGGAAGTGAAATGTCTCTTTGCAATGCCTGAAACAAGGGGGTGCTGGAATTTGTTTTCATTAACCAGAGTAATAAATCTCCTCTTTCCAAAAGCAACACCAGCCTCAATACATGCGCCAGTATCCTGCGAGCCATCAGGAAAATAAAGAAAAGTCATGTCTGTTCCTTCCACACCTGCTATCAAATCATCTCTTGTCACAGTCACGCAAGCTGCCTGCTCATTATTTCTCGGGTCAACATAGCTGTGCATCGGAGCCTCTTCCATAACCCTATCTCTCCAATCCGGGCTAGTAAATGGCCCCGCAAGATATATCCTTATCCCAGTCATAAGCTTTAAGTTTAAAATAAGAGTTAATAAGTATTATTGTGCTTCTTTTATTCTTCTTTTTTCTTTTCACTACTCTTGCTATCTCGCAGAATATAAGCGCCCCCGGCAGCAACAGCTCCAATCATAATTATTCTTGACAATCTATCATAATCCCTTCTATACTCAATTTTCCCATATTGTTTATTTAACTCTGAAATTCTTTGTGCTCTATGTGACTCATAAGCTCCATCAATAGTCGCCCCGAAACCTGCACCACATGCTGTTGCCAAGATAGCTTCAATAATCATTCTTCTGCCAGATTTCATATCTAATCCCCAAATTCTGCCTTTTTAACCCTTTGTCTTTAAGAATCTAAGGCGTTCGACATACCCAAGAGTCTTCTAATATCCTTAATTCTTGCTCTGGAGTTACTCTTTCTCCATATATATCAACAGTACAATTGAATCCAAGTTCCCTGTTAAGATAATCAATTCTCTTTTTTGTTGTGTCCAGTTCATTGAATTTATATAGTGCATCAAGAAATTCTCTATGCCTTGGAGTCATTTCAACAGGTTTATCGATTTCAGCCAGCATTGCTGCCCACTTAGAATCTGGCTCCGGCCTTCTTGATTCTTCCATAATTAACCCAAATAATCTAGGTCTAAAATGGTTATAGTGCTCATCTATAGCATCTTGATATTCTCCCATATTAACCAAAGACAATTCAAGCTTATAAGGATTATTATATTTTATTAAGAACTAGAATCTTTACCCTTTACTAACTTTCCCAGCCAACTCTCCTTCTTTTTCATGTGTCAAATCAGAAATCTCCAATCCAACCAAATTCTTTATACTTCTAGCATGCATTTGAGCATAAGAGAATAATACATTACAGGCTTCTTTCCTGCTATCCACAATTCCAGGTCCAATTACAGAAAATCTCCTATTAGCATCTTTATCATCTTCATTTGTGTTCTTATTGTCATATGTCATTTCCAGCAAATATCTCTTATTAAGCAACCTCGCTCTTGCCTCTCTGACACACAACCCGCAATCCTTTCCGAACCCAATCACAATACTATAACGAATAGCTGGACATCCAAAAACCGTGGCGTCTTTATCAGTCCGTTCATCCTTTACAATATTTACTCTTGGTTCTCCTGTCATTCTTTTCCCTCTCAAACTCTCCTTATAAAAATATGTCATCTAATAAAGTAGTAAATTACCTTTTGCTCGCAATCACTTTCTGATGCAGCTCATGCATCCTCTTCAAGAACGAAGCCCTGTCTTCCATTTTAATCAAGTCAGAGCGCCCTTGTAAAATAAGGTTAAGTCCAAAAGGCGAAACAAGCGGAGAGACAATCTTCTTTATTTTCACTTCTCCTGACTCAATCCACTGAAGAACTTTTTCAGCATCATCAACATTCATCAAATCTTCCATAACTTCCCTGCGCGCTTCCCTAAGAATTGGAAAATCATCATTTAATTTCTTCACAGCAACAAAAAGAAGTTCAGAATGAACATGTTGTTTTCCCACAGATTTTTCTCTTCCTTTGTAATTGCGGAGAATCATAAGCGAACGCCCAGCGCAATGCCTGAAGCGCCTTCTCAAAACTTCTGTCTTCTCAATCGCCTCTTTCAAAATCAATCTTAAATCTTTTGATTTAACCCATGGAATAATTTTATTCTCATCCAAGCCCTCACTAGAGGCAATAAAGAACCCATTGTCATTTATTCCCATTTCAATATCCCTTTGTTTCAAGCGCCCAGCGCCAAAAGCATAAGCTCGCGCCAATGCATCGTTCACGCGACGCCCATAAAGCGTGTGGAACAACAAATATGACTTTTCTTCCTTGAATTTCTCAACAACAATTGTCTTTTCATCAGGAATTTCCGAAAAATCACCCTGCTGTTTCAAATAATTATAAATTTCTTCAGCAATATACTTCTTGCAATACAAATATTCTTCAATAAATTTAATGCAATCATCTTTTTTGCCCAATCTCTCCTTTACAAGCTTCCTGAATCTCCCAATGCTTCGCGCTAATTCAAAATTCAAAGGCAGCATCTCTGAAAACCATGAAGGAATAGTTGGATTCTTTGTAATTCCAGCGCGAACAAATGCTTTCATGCCCCTAGCAAACAAAAACTGGTATTTTTGTCCTCCAAGAACAAATATATCTCCTCGTTTCATCTTCTCCAGGAATGCCTCATCAATCATTCCAACCATATCCCCCTTCCTGTCACCAGCCCCAACAACCACAGAAACACCTCCCTCGCTCGGAATTGTCCCCAAATTAGTCATATAAATCACCCGGGCCAATTTTCCTCGCTTCCCAATCTCCTTTCTTTCAGCATCATACCAGATCTTGGCATAAACATACCTGTGCTCAAGCGCATAATCTCCAGCAAGATAACTCACAACAGATAGAAAATCCTCTTTTGTAAGCTTTTCATAGCAATAACTCTTTCTAATCCGAGCCAGCATCTCATCAGCATTCCAAACTCTTGTTATAGCCATCCCATAAATCTGCTGCGCAAGCACATCAAGGCAGTTTTTAGGTATCTCAGCTAAGTCAACCCGCCCTTCAATCATCTCTTTCATAAGCACCCCGCACTCAACCATATCATCCCTATCAAGCACAATAAAATTCCCTTTAGGATTCTCATGCAGCTTATGTCCTGCTCTTCCTATTCTTTGCAACGCCCGAGAGACAGATTTAGGCGAACGAAGCATAATAACCAAGTCAATCGAGCCAATATCAATGCCCAATTCAAGAGAAGTGGATGAAACAACCACTTTCAGCTCCCCCTTTCTAAGCCTGTCCTCTATCTCAAATCTCTTTTCCCTGCTCATGGAAGAGTGATGTGCGCCTATCAGCCCCTCATATTTCTTTGGAAAGTGCAAATCAAGGAAATGAATAATCCTTTCAGTCGCAGCCCTTGTGTTTGTAAATATCAAAGTTGTCTTGTGCTTGCTTATCAGCTCATCAAGAATCTGGTAAAGCTTTCTCTGGTTCTCCTGATTCTCAGCCTCAATAATGTTTTCTCCCGGAAAATCAAGCCCAATCTCAATTTTCTTAAGAAGCTTGACATTTGCAACAAGGCAATCCCTTTCAGAGCCAACCAAAAACCTGGCAATCTCCTCCAAAGGCGCAATAGTGGCTGATAAGCCAATGCGAACAGGCTCAATTAAGCTAACATCGCATAATCTTTCCAGTGTCAAACTAAGGTAAACCCCTCTTTTGTTAGTCATCGCGTGTATTTCATCAACAACAACAAACTCAACAGCCCTCATATGCTCAATAAACTTCGGAGAAGTCAGCACAATTGCAAATGTTTCAGGTGTTGTAACTAAAATATGCGGAACATTCTTCAGCATCTTGGCCCTTTCCTTTGCTTCAGTGTCCCCCGTTCTCAAAGAAACTCTTATCTCCTGCATTTTCAATCCCTTCTTTGCAGCCAGTTCCTCAATCTCCCTAAGTGGAGTTATTAAGTTAACAAAAATATCATTAGAGAGTGCCTTAAGAGGTGAGCAATATAGAGCATATATCTTATTTTCAAGCTCATTTTTCAAAGACAAGCCAACAAGATAATTAATAATCCCAAGAAAAGCAGTAAGTGTTTTTGTTCCGCCTGTTGGCGCGCATACAAGAATATTTTTCCTGTCATAGATGTTCTTAACCCCATAAAGCTGCGTCAAACTAAATCCTCCAAACTTGGAAAAGAACCACTCGCTGACAAGCGGATTCAGAACTCCCTTTACTTCTGCCTCAGAGTGAGGTTCAACAAATTCAATCTTTCCATTGCTTGTCATATTAACTAAATTTTACTCCACATAATCAGAAATAACTACTTCTGCAACTTATTAGTTTTATGCATTCCTTATAAATCTATAGATTAATTAACTCTTATCGCTTCAAAACCAACCAATTCTTGCCCACGACATCGAACATCCACTTCGAATAATCCTTTTTGTCTCATTAATTCAAGTATCTTCCTATCGCCCCCATGAATTTTTATCTCAGGAAGTTTATTATCGCTAATCCAAACAAGCTCGCCTTCCGGAGGCCCCTCCCTCAAAGCCCCTGAAAATGCATTAGCTTCATAAATATAAAATTTCTGATCTTCAACCTCATTCTTTCCAAAAATCCTTTTCTCATTATAAAAAGTTGCTATTACCCTAAGCCTCGGGTCAATCACTCTCAAACCAGTTTCTTCTTCAAATTCCCTAACCGCACAATCAACGCTATTCCTGCCTCCTTCCAAATATCCTCCTGGCAGAGTATAAGTAAATCCCAAGTGAATTTCATCCATAGCATAATCTCTGCAAAAAAAAAGTGTTTCTCCCCCATTTTTCAGATAGCACATTGTCCCGTAAATCATAATTCTATCCAACCAACATCCTTTTTAATTATTTATATCCCACACAATAGATTTAAATAAGTTATTCGGTTTTATTCCACATGCCAAAAATAGGTCAAGAAAAAAAAGACAAAATATCAGAGCAAATCCTGCATCATTTGTTTTCAATCTCACCCCAGGCAGTCTTTACATCAGCAATCAGCAAGGAAATTGCCAGGGATGAAGAATTTATCAAGGCAATGTTGACAGAATTGGAAAAGAAGAAGCTCGTTGTTCAGGTAAATAAGAACAAAGATGGCATAGAATATGCAAAACGCCAGAGATGGAGGCTCTCAAACCAAGCATTTGATGTTTATGCAAAGCACCAATCCAACCAACAGGCAGTCAAACAGGCATATTTTTCCTCTGAATCACAACAATATTTATAACCAATCTCCCTCTCCGAATCAATAACCCACAATGATACCTCAAGACCTAATAAAAGATGCATTTTCAAGGATAAAACTAGATATTTCAAGCTTGCAAGAGCAGATAATAACTTTAAATCAGCAAATAGAAGAATTAAAGCGAACTATACAACAACAAAGTCCAGCAAATCCAACACAAAACACTGAAAATCAAGCAAACCAACAGATAAATCCAACAATCCAACACATTCCAACAGATAATTTGCCTTTAGAAGCCTTAAAAAGCCCAATTTCAAGCATCTCCACAGGAAATGGAGGGGTTCCAACAGACAGGCAGACAGACAGTCAGGCAGTCAAACAGACAGAAAAACCAATAGATTTCTTAACCTTCCATACAGAGGAAATCACAGAAAATCATGAAAATTCACTAAAAACAGACTCAATTACACAAATTGAGCGCGTTTCTCAAGTTTTAGAGTCACTCGATTCAATAAAAAAAGAGATTCGCTCAAATTTTAAGCACCTTACCAGCCAGGAAATGTCTGTTTTTTCAGCAATTTATACCTTGGAAGAACAGGGTTTTGTCGTCGATTATTCCCTGATTTCTCAAAAACTTTCCCTTTCAGAGAGCTCAATCCGAGATTATACTCATAAATTAATCAAAAAAGGAATCCCTATCCTCAAATCTAAGGAAAATAATAAGAAAGTTTCCCTCTCAATTTCCCCAGAACTAAAGAAAATTGCCTCCCTGCAGACAATTTTAGCCCTTAGAAAATTGTAGATTCCCGTTTACCCGATTAACTTTCTTTAAATCTCTTCAAATCTCCTTTTCCCATCAGATCTTGCTATTTTTTCTTCAGTTTTACCTCCAAATTTCCATGTTTTTCCAGCAAATCCCTTCATTTGCTAGTTCGCTTAATATCAATCTTCCCTTTCTCGCGTCCTATGGTTTATTTTCAGGCACTCTCTTTCCATTTTGCCAAATAAATTGATTCGTTTAATATTTAACTCATACTTTCTTCTCATTTTTTGTCAAAAATCTAGGATTTTCTACCTCCTCTAACTCTCACTTTTGCGTATTTCAGCAGTTTTTCCCTTATTTCCTCAGGTATAAACACCCTCTTTTTCCCGTTTTTCTCTGTTATTTCCTCTATTAAGCCCTCACTTTTCTGTTTTATGGCATTTACCTGCCCTCTTATGGTAGCCCTCTCTTTTCCCAGAATCAAAGCAAGATCTTCATAGCTTAGTTTCATGCCATTTTCACTGTTCAAAAGCGTAAAAATAATAAGTCTTTCATTACCTGTTAAATTCTTAAGAATTTCATAAAAATTGCCTGTTTGAACAGGTGTTTGAACAGCTTCTTGAACAGCTCCAACAGCTGTCTGTTTGCCAACAACAGGCAGTTTCTTGAACACCTGTTTGTTTGCCTGATGTTCAACAGCCAGGTTAATGGACTCTTTAACCTCTCCAATCTCGTCTTTTATCGTCGACAAATCGTGTTTGAGCGCAGAAACCATTTCAAACAGCTGTTTGTCTCCCTCATCAAGGTGTTTAATCCATTTTCCAATCTTATCCATATCATCTTTAACAGAACTAAAACTCTTTTTCGTTTCCTCTTCAAGCTTCTTTGTCTTGTTTCCGAAGATCCAATCAAACATGTCTATTAAACCAAGAGCTACTATTTAAACCTTTCTACATTTGACGAGGATAAGAAAAGAGGCGGTCAAAATCCAACACATATTCCAAAAGTTCCAACAGATATCCAACACATAAATCTAAACACCCTATACCCACAACTTAAACAGCTGTTTGAACACCCATAAACACCCTTTTCCTCGATAAAAATCACCCAAACAGCCGCATAAACATCCAGGATTCAGGCAAAATCAAGAAAAAAATTTCAAAAAATCCTAAAAAATCCCAAAAATTCGCCCCAAATCAGAAAAAATAGCCTCAATGAGTTACGAGGCGCGAAGCGCCGAGTGCGCCCGGCATCAGAAGGCATAATTATAGAAAGAAAGCTGAATAATTCGCCAGAAAAAGCCAAAAAATCCAAATAGAAACCTATAAAAACCTCAAAACCCTCTAAATATCAGCAAGTTTTTAACAAAACTTAATTAAAAGGAGGTAAACAACGATGGCAAAATTGACCGCATGGCTTGTAACACTTATCGGTGTCTTGCTAGTCTTGCCCCTAATTGGTGTAAGCCAATTAGATGCAATAGCTGCATGGGTTGTCCCATTAGCAGTGCTAGTAATCGGTATCGGCAAGCTTATGAGAAACTATCAGGCAAAAAAGAGAAGATAAGCCTGAAAAATAAATTTTTAATTTTATTTTTTATATAATTTTTATAAAATCCAGTAAATTGAATCTAAATTAAACAAAAGAGTCATAAAACTAAATAAATATCTGACAAAATGGCAATAACTCTGACAATTTCAGCTGTTTTAGCAATAGTTCTAGGTCTGGCAGTTCTGCTTTTCCCAAAACTTCTTAGATGGGCAGTAGGATTGTATCTTGTAATCACCGGAATCCTGCAGCTATTCTTCCAAGCAATCTAAAAACAGCTAAAAACCATAACAAAACCAGCAAAAATGGTGAAAACAGAAGTAATTGAAAAAATTGCAGCCCTCATAATAGGCGCTTTCGGGCTAATTGCAGCTCTTGCCTGGAATGGCGCGATTCAGGCAGTGTTCAAACAGCTGTTTGGAGATGCTTCTTCAATGCTTGCAATGCTAATTTATGCAGTTGTGGTCACAATAATTGCAGTTATTGCAACAATTTGGATAGGCAGCATAGCAGCAAAAGCAGCAAAGAAAAAGTAGGAAGAAATAATTAGCAAAAACCGCAGGAAATTAGCAGAAAGTTTTACTTTTCGCTAAGAACTTTGAGCAAGGAAAGAGCCAAAAAGTAGGGTTCGCTTTAATGCCCAAATCCACCCATATAAATCATACCACCCCGACGGAGTTCGCATTAATATCCAAAAACAATCATATAAAAATCAACAAAAACTAAAGGAAAACAACAAAACATGGAAGAAAAAAAGAGTATTTGGCCTTGGATAGCTCTTATTTGCGGAATTATCACCCCACTATTTGGGTTATTTCAGTTATTATGGAGCAGAGTATCTGTCTTCCATAATATCATCAACGCAGTTGATATATTTCAATCATTAATTTTATTAAGCGGAATTTCTCTTCTATTTTTACCAATCCCTTTAGGACTCATTTCTCTTATCATTGGGGTACATATGTTGCTTACAAAGAATGATAGGAAATTTCTTATGGTTGCTAATATTCTCTTAGGAATATTTTCAATAGGAATTTATGTCTATCTTAGATATTTTGTTGTTCCAACCCTTCCGTTGCCATAAAACCCCCAAACCTTCGCACAAGATGCATTAAGCGAAGCCCAAAATACCTATTTTTCACAGCTTTTTAACAGATTTTAAACCCTAAAATACCTATTTTCAGCTCTTGCAAGACAGAAGCCCACCCGCTTAGAAATTGGATGATAATAACTCGTTAGAATCTCCTAAAAACTCTGTCTTTTTAGCACTTTCAAAAATTAGAAATCAAAATTCATAATCTTCTGGTTTGGTATCTGGTTGAATACCTGGCTTAACAAAGCCCCTGCTACACAAATCAACCATCCAGCTAAAAGCTTTAGGTTATACAATAGTTGCCTTTCATAATAGTTCATAAATACATGAGGAAAAAGTGTCTTTTAAACCTTAGCATTTTATTAACACGAACCTATTAGCAATAGCAGAAATATCCTATCAAAGCGTGAAACTTTGAGCATATAAGACAAGTTCGTGTTAATTTTAGGATAGTCGTATCAAATTATTACAGAATTGCTGCTAAAACTTTCAAGCGCTGATCAAATCAGCGGCCACTTCCAGAAATAAAAGAACAGCACAAATACAAAAAAGATAAATCCTGAAAGAATTGTCAACAGCCATAAGTAATCAATAACAAGAAAAGTGAGGATTAAAATAACTAAAGAGCCCCAGAAAATATAAACAAAGGGCGAGATTCTTGAGAAATTTTTCGGCAAAAGCAGATTTAATGGCCCGAACTTCTCAAATATTTCTTCAATTACCTCACCAATTTTCAGCATAAATTAATATCAAAAATGCAGTTTTTAAAGAAATCTGTTGTTAATTAGCTGTATGATGCATTTTAACTATTTTTTCAAGAGCTTGTTCTGTTCTCTGTTCAACATCTCCGCTAACATATAATATTTTTTCAGGGCAGAAATGCTCAATAAAAGAGACTATTAACTTATGTCTTTTTCTAGCTACCTCTTTTTCAGATGAGCGAGACGAATCTCTTTTATAGCCAAATTCTTCAGGATCTTTTGCTACAATTATTAATTGATATCTGCTGTTTTGTTCAAGCTCCATACACATCCTTAATAATTCCCTAACCGCAAGTTGATCTCGCGGTTTTGAAGCAAACTGCTTTACTTGCACATAATAATGAAACAGTGGCTTGTCTGTAACAAATCCATTTGCTGCAGTCGAGCGCAATTCTTCTCTTTCCTGTTGTCTCCACATATAAAATCTTTCAAAAGGGTCATTGAATTTTCCAAATTCTTTTTTTAATTTTCTGCATTCTTCAAGAATTAAGTCATAATCAAACCCTTCGCATTTTAAATGCGAATAAAGATGCGCAGCAACAACACTTTTTCCTGTGCATGGTCCTCCAGCAACAGCAATATTAATCTTAGCCATGCTATTTCCCGAACGTCTTCCACATTCCGAAGTGCTTGAAGGCCTTGATTCTTACATAAGGCCAGACATCGTGCTCCAGGCTTCCTCGCTCAGGCAATTTCTCAATTGTCTTTCTGCTCAATAAATAAATTCCACAATTAGCCCAGACATTTCTCATTATTGGCTTTTCGCGATATTGGCGGACATCAAATCCATCTGTCTCCAAAACGCCATAATTCAAGCGTGGGTTTGCAACGCACATTGTATCAGGCCCAAAACCAAGCAAAGCATTCAAGTCAATGTCAGTCAAGTCATCCACATTAGCAACCACAAAATAGTGGGATTTGGATTTCTCAATTGCTTTTTTTGTTGCGCCAGCTGTTCCAAGCAACTGCATTTCTGTAGAAAACTCGACATCCTCTATATTGCCGAGATATTTTGATATTTTCCCAACCTCATTCTTATGGCACGCAATTATAATTTTTTTAACGAATGGCTTTAACCAATTTATCTGATGTTCAATGGCAGTTTTTCCGCCATACTCTAGCAATGCTTTAGGAAATAATAATTTCTTTCCCATCATTCCAGCGGAAAGAATAATTGCATCGGGTTTTTCTCTCGAAAAATTTTCCTGAACATTATTTTCTCCAAGAAGCAGTTTTTTTATTCGTTTTATCACAAATAATCATAGATTAATCAATATTTATTGCTTTCTAAAAAGAAGCACTGCCCCTAAGTAGTTAATTTAAAAAATCTAAGATTCCCGGATTTTAACACTTCTAGCTATTTTTGAATTTTTTACAACAAGAAAATAATACGTTGCCCCCCCGATAATTGCAAGGGCAATAACAAGAATTATCCAGAACCATTTATTCTTTACCAAGCCAACTGCTTTTTGTTCAACTGCTTCTGTTGCACTAGTCTCATTCTCTGCAGCAGCTTCTGCTGCAAGCTCTTCTTCCTCCTGTTCTTCTGTCTGGCTTGCTGTAACAAGCCTTTTCTCATGAATAGATTGAACACTGATATTTGCATTTGTGTCATTTATTTTATTCAGAGTAACATTAATATCATAATAACTGTCGTCGGTAACTTCAAAGCTCTTTGTCTCTCCAATTTCCAAAACAGCCTGTTGCGGATCAGAAGAAACGTTAATTGTAACTTTGCTAGAACTTATCTTTATAATTCCTACATAATGACTTTCGTTTCCGACTTTTACTTTTATTCTCTCTCCTTTCTTAAGTTCCTTGTTATAACCTGCCGTGGCTTGCTCGTCTGTTGGCGAGTAAGTCTTTGTCCAGAATGATGACTGATATGCCCCTCCACCGCTATCACCGCCAGAATCACTGCAATCTTCTGTAGAAAATGAATCTTCCTCAGAATTTGAATTTCCAGCCAAGTCTGTGCAGGTAACATTATAATCATAACTCTCTTCGCAGCTTAGCTCATCCTCATATAAATACCATGTTGTTCCGCTGCCCGAGATTGTTGTATCGCCATCGCTATCACCGCAGGTGCTGACACCGCTTCCTCCTGTATCGGTTACTGATATTGTTATATTCAAGTAATCCTCTCCGTCTGAATTCTCAGACAGACTTATAGCCGGAGCAGTTCTGTCCAACCTTAAACTTCTTATAGCGCTGTTATTAACATTCTTGCTGTCATTAACAGTTGCATTATAATAATAAACCCCTTCGCTAAGATTTGTGATATTAACATAATGATTTGTTCCTGTGCTGCTCGTTGTGTTTAATAAGCTATTAGTAGAATTATACAATCTTAAAACAATAATATCATCTGTGCTGTCATCTGTTGCACTGATGTTTATTATAATATAATTTTGCGATAAGTTTGCACCATTGGCTGGTGTAACAAATGTTATCAAAGGGGCAGTGGTGTCGTTAATTGTCATGCTAATATTTGAACTAAAACTTCCGGTTGCATTTGTTGTTGTAATTGTCATATTATAGTTTCCAGGTACAGACGCAGTTGCATTAAATGCAAAATATTTCAAAGAAAGATTCATTATTAATCCAGCACTATCATTGCTCCAGCTCAAATTGTTTTCAGAGATTGTTAGCGTTCCTACTACATCACTAAAATTTGAAGATGCCAAAACATTAAATGAACTGTGCAAAGTAATGTTCACTCGGGTTATATTTGCATCTGAAATCGAGTCAGTATTATTGACAGTTATGTTATACAGATTTGTCACATCCTCATTATAATTATAACTTGTTCCGCCACTAGATGTTTTTATTATATGCCCTGCAAGTACAAAACTGCTTAGTACAATTATCAAAATGCATACAATCCAAAAACCTCTTTCTTTTTGCATAGGGTTTCTTATACTTTCCCATTTATAAATATTTATAATGTTGGTTTTTGTCATCTTTTTATTGCCTCTATAGCTCAGTGGTAGAGCACTTGTTTCGTAAACAAGGGGTCGGGAGTTCAATCCTCCCTAGAGGCTTTCTGCTCGCCGCAGGGAGGAGCTTCGCAGCGCAAGCGAGAAAGCCCGCAGCAAGAGCGAGTCAGAAATAATCATATTTGAAGTTCTTGCTTATCCTATTTTCTACCACAAAAATGTTTATAAACAAATTATATAATTATAATTAGATTGAAAAGAGGAAAAATGGGAAGTTGCATAGATTTAAGAAAATATCAGAAGCCAGATGTAATAGCAGATGCTTATTCAAAAGTTGTTTCAGGGAAAGCAGGATACAAGGCAATAATAGAAAGAAAAAAGCTTCTTCCAAAATGCACTAAATGCGGGCGAGGCGGCGACGATGGGCAAAAATTCTGCCCGCAATGTGGCGGAAAAATGGCAACTCCATTGATTAACTGCCCTGGCTGCAAAGCAGATATTAACGAAGAGGACAAATTCTGCCAGGAATGCGGCATAAAACTCAAGGATTAAGAGCCTGAAAGGTTAACTTTATTAAATCTCTGATATTCTATCATTTGTAAAAAGAGGCAATTTCAAAAGATGGATAGAGTTGGGCAAGTCTGGATTGAAACAGTATTATACACTTTGATAGGGCTCGCTCTAATGGGCTTGGCTCTTGGCTTTATAATGCCTAAAATAAACGAAGCAAGAGATAAAGCACTTGTTGAACAGGCAATTAAATCGCTGGCAGATTTAGACGAGAGAGTTAGCACAGTTATTCAAACAGGCCCAGGCAATATCAGGCAAGCAGAGTTCCTGATGAAAAAAGGAGAATTGTATATTAATCCAAGTTCTGATGAAATAATATTTATTTTGAAAGATTTAACAAAACCCTACTCGCAGCCAGGAGTGAATATTTCTATTGGAAGAGTAATTGTCAGATCAGAAGAAGGCCAAAAAACAAGCAGTGTTTATTTGAGGCTGGTTTATAGTGCAAATCTAACTTATCAAGGAAAAGACGAAGACAAAAAGTTTACAGCAGCATCAACACCTTACAAATTTTCCATTGAAAACAAAGGCAGTCTTAATGGCAGAATCTGGGCAGATATCGAGGAGATTTCGTGAAAATGGCAATAAATATAAATCTAAATCCAAAAACCCCTTCCTTGCCGAAGATAGATGACAAAACAAAAATCGATGTAAGATACGCCTTAATATCTCCTTTTGCTTTTGCTCATATCTACTGGAATAAAACAATAAACGAGGTTGTTTATGAACTTGAAGAGCCAATGCTCAAGGACGAAGAAAAAGCAATTCTCGCAAGGCTTGAACAGGCAATGCTTGAGATTATCAATGTTAATGTTGCAGTAGAAAAAACGCTTGAAGCAACAACAAATTACATTGATCAGACTGCAAAACTATTGATAAGCGAGCTTAATCTAAAAGTTTCCCAAGAGACATATGACAAGATATTTTATTATCTTTTCAGGGATTTCATAGGGCTGAATGAGATAGATCCCTTAATGAGAGATTATTACATAGAAGATGTAGAGTGCAACGGTATTGACACTCCTGTCTACATTGTGCATAGAGTCTATAGAAATCTGAAAACAAATCTTGTGTTCAAAGACATCGATAAATTAGCAAGTTTTGTCGAAAAACTGGCACAGCGTGTCGGAAGATATGTCTCCTATGCGCAGCCTCTTCTTGATGGAACACTTCCTGATGGAAGCAGAGTCAACGCAACTTATACGAAAGATGTAACTTCAAAAGGCCCGACATTTACAATAAGAAAATTCACAAAAATCCCCTGGACGCCGACGCAACTAATAGCCTCAAATACAGTTAGCCCTGAGATGCTTGCTTATTTCTGGCTCTTGCTGCAATACAAATCAAGTATTTTGATTGCAGGAGGCACTGCATCAGGAAAAACAACTTTCTTGAATGCAATAGCATTTTTCATACCTCCTGAGGCAAGAGTCGTCAGCATAGAAGACACAAGAGAAATAAATCTGCCAAGAGAAAACTGGCTGCCAGCTGTTGCAAGACCCGCTGCAGGCATTGGAAAAGTCGGAGAGATAGATATGTTTGAATTATTGAAAAGTTCATTCAGGCAGAATCCTGATTATCTTATTGTCGGAGAAGTAAGAGGCAAGGAAGCATTTGTATTATTCCAAGGAATGGCTTCAGGCCATGCCTCTTTGAGCACAATGCACGCAGATTCTGTTGACACACTTATCAGAAGACTAGAAACCCCTCCGATTGAACTTTCTCCCACGCTTGTAAATACACTAGATTGCGTCGCTGTCGCAACTCATGCTATTGTCGGGCAGCATGAAACAAGAAGAATACGTGAAGTGTCTGAAATAATAAATGTAAACAAAGATGGCACAGCCATAATAAACACCCCTCTAACTTGGGACCCTGCAAAAGATGTATTTTATTTCAAAAAGCAGAGCAGAGTATTTGAAAAAATAGCTGTAAGATATGGATTAACTCTGGAAAAATTGCAAAAAGAGTTCTCAGTAAGGGCAAAATTGCTTTATGAGTTAAGCAAAAGAAAAATTTGGGGATTTGAAGATGTGCAGAAAGTAATAAATGATTATTATAAGAATCCTGTTGAAGTTCTGAGCAGGTATAATATCGAGGGTTAAGAAAGGTATTTAAAGAATTTTTGGTTTTTTAATTAATGAAAAATGAGGATATAGAAGTTGTAGCAAAGTTATTGACAAACCTTAAGGATTCAGTAGATGAATTAGATTCTGCTTTGAAAAAGAATAATGCAGAAAAGATAGTTGCCGCAAAAATAAAGATAAAGAATTTGCAAATGCAGATTAGCCAAAAATTATGATAGAGATATTAAGAAAAAATGTAGAAAGAGAAATTGAGATTCTTAGAGAAATATCAATATTTTCCAAAAGGCTTGAAACAGCAAGCCCTGCAGAGAGAAGAATGCTCCTGGAGGGTTTAAACTCCCTGCGACGAGGAATGATAGAAGCCAATAACTCAATCCCTAAACTTCTAAACCAGATTGAAACGCCTGAACTAAAGAAAGAAAAGAAAGAGGTAGTAGAAATTACTCCTTTAAAAGAGAAGAAAGCCACAATTGCCAAAAATGTAATGCCTCAGATTCGGGAAAAATCAAAGATTTTGGAAGAGCTTGAGATTAGCGAAGGCATCTTAAGAAAAATAAAAAAGAAGTCACTCAGGGAGGAAAAAGTGGAGGAATTCAAGAAAGCAAGAGGATATCTGAAGCTTGCCAACAGATTTTTCCTTGACAGCTCAAACAAGCTAATTAAAAAAGGTTATTTCAGCTCACTTCCTTCTGAACTTAGAAAATCCAATTTAGACATTCTTTTCGAGGCATATGTTTCAATGATGCTATTATCAGTTTTTATCTCTTTTTTTGTCTCAATATTTATAGCAATTTTCTTTCTAGTTTTTGATGTTAATTTTGGCTGGCCAATTATTGAATTTTACGGCGGAAGCATGGCAACAAGATTGTTGGAAGTTGTCTTCCTGCCCCTGATAATTCCGTTAATTGTATTTTTTGCGCTTTACTATTATCCTAGCGCTGAGAAAAATTCTATCTCAGCCAGAATAGACGAGGAATTGCCTTTTGCAGTTATCCACATGAGTTCTATATCAGGCTCCGGAATCGCGCCAACAGAGATATTCAAAATCATCGCTTTAAGCAAGGAATATCCTTTCTTGAGGAAAGAGATAAGGAAAATCTTAAACCAGATAAACATTTACGGTTACGATCTTGTCACAGCTCTAAACAATGTCTCAAAGAGCACCTCAAATCCAAGGCTCGCAGAATTATTTGCAGGACTTTCTACTACGATAAATTCTGGAGGAGATTTATCAGAGTTTTTTGAAAAAAGGGCAGAATCATTACTCTTGAATTATAAGCTGGAAAAAGAGAAATCAATAAAAATTGCCGAAACATCCATGGATATTTATATAAGTGTTGTAATTGCAGCACCTATGATATTAATGCTTATGCTTGTTATGATATCAGTATCAGGAATCCAAGTAGGCTTTACACCATATGAACTAACGTTAATGACAATCGGAGGGGTTGCTTTGATAAACATTGTTTTCCTTGCTTATTTGCAGACAAAGCGGACATTGTATTAAAATGAAATTTAAAAAAGTCACACTTATCGGGCTAATTGCGGCGATTTTAATCACAATTATAGATTTTATTTTCTTTTACAATGATAAGCTCTTTATGTTTCTTATAGGAATTGCTATAGTGATTGCATTAGCACCATTCATGCTGGACTTGCTGAGAGCCGGTGAAAAAGAAGAAGAAATAAGCACAATGTTTCTTGAATTCTCAAGAAATCTGGCAGAAAGTGTTGTTACAGGAACCCCTGTCAGCAAGAGCATTGTAAATATGTCAAAGAAAAATTATGGTGCCCTGAATCCTCATATACAAAAAATGGCAAATCAGATAACTTTGGGGATTCCAGTAAATATTGCCTTGCAAACATTTGCCGAAGATGTTGACAATAATGTCATAAGAAGAGCTGTCGCACTGATAAGGGAAGCTGAGAAAGCAGGCGGAGAAATTGATTATATCCTGGAATCTGTTGCAAATTCAATAGCAGAAGTTGAAAAGCTCAAGAAAGAGAGAAGAGCAGCAATGTTCAGTTTGATTGTGCAAGGATACATAATATTTTTCATATTCATAGGCATAATGCTCGTTATGGAATTCAAGATTCTTCCATTGACATTCGGGGCAGAATCTGCCGGCGCACTTTTCGGCGGCACAGATATAACCACAATAGGTGCAGGAACAGGTGCTGCAGCCAGGCTCTCTGCAGAAGAAATTTCTAGAATGTTCTTATATCTACTTTTAGCCCAGGGATTTTTTGCAGGACTTGTTATAGGAAAACTTAGCGAAGGCTCATTGAAATCAGGAATTAAGCACTCTTTTATATTAACCATAGCAGCTTTCTTGATATCAACAGGCGTCAGAGCATTATTGGGCTCTTAAATCTTAGATAATGTAAAAAATTTCATTGTTTGATTTTACTATTTCAAATTTGTAGCAAAGCGATTCTAAAAGTTTTTCAAACCATATTCTTCTTGGGCGATTCATTAGCTTTCCTGAGAGCGTTCTTGTAGAAAAACTGACAATTAAGTGCTTTGAACTTATTTTTTCTATTATTTTTTTTGCTGTTTTGTAATCTTCCTTGCCAAGAATGTCAAATACCTTCAAGACAAGGCAAAGTTCTGTTTTTGGAAGCGAACAATCTTCAATCTTATTCAAGTTGCAGACAAACACTTCTCCATCAATGTTATTCTTCTTGAAAAATAATCTCACCAAGTCTAAATCGTCAAGATTTATGTCAGCTGCATAATATTTTACTCCCGGCTCAGCTAATGCAATTGGATTTATGCCGCATCCCAAATCAAGAATCGAACTAACTTTTAATTTTTTTATTATTTCTTTAAATTCTGGATAAAACTCGAGTCTCTCTTTTGTTGAAGAGTGCATTTTCAACAAACCAAGAATATCATTTGTTTCAAGCAGCTTATGCCTGTCTTTCGCACTTGCCTGAAACCTTCCAACATTTTCCCGAAGAGCAGCGCGAATATCTTTTGAGATTATTTTAAGTTGAGATTCATTTAAATCATCTAAAATAATTTTTGTTTTCTTCAGATAGTTCTCAATATGCTCCAAGATTATGCTATTATCTATCCCAGAAAGTTCTTTTTTCTGCTTTATTTTACCGATTAAACTATCAATTTTTGCCATCTCTAATAAGAAGAAAAGCCATTTATTAGTCTATCTGAATAGATAATAACCTATAAAAATGATAAGATATACACTAGTTAATGGAGAAAAGGGGCGCAAGCAACATTGAATTTATATTGGCTTTTATGCTATTCGCAGGTTTTCTTGTAACCATACTATATCTTTACAATCCAACTAAGAACCTGTCAGCAATGGAATCCTCGCGAGATTATGTAATAAATCAAATAATCAATAACGCGAGCGTAGAACTTGACTCATATTCTATTGTAATAACTGAAACCGCAACAGGCAACATTCAGATTAATATTGAAGGAATTGATCCCACAAAAAATGTAGGAGCTGTTGATTATTACGGGAAGCCCATGATAGCGATTAGAAGTGGCGACAACATCTGCTTGGCAAGAAGCGCTGAGAATTTCGCAACCCTTTATTTTAGCGAAGATCTTGATGAAATAATGGGCAGCTGTTCATCTCCATCTTCAATTAGCTACAGAATTGCTTCTTCAATAACATCAGAAGTTATCTCTGAAAAGAGAATTTTGCTGTTAAATAACTCTTATTATTCGAATTATCCATTGCTCAAAGAACAATTAGGCATTCCCGAAAGCGTGGAATTTTCATTTAGCCTGGAATTTCCTGATGTAGAAACGATAAATGCTGAAAGAGCCAAGCCTTTAAGAGGAGAGGTGTTTTCAGAAACTAAATTAAGAGAGGTGCTTAGAAAAGATGGCTCTTCAAAATTTGGGTATTTGACAGTGCAAATATGGTGAACAAAAAAGGCATAATAAGGATAATTGAAGCAAGCATTGCAATCTTGATTATTTTAGTGGTTATTTTGACAATCTCTCTGACAAGAAGAGCTGCAACAGAAAGAGATTTGTCAGAAACAATCACCCCGCTGCTTGAAGAAATAGCAAAAAACAATTCAATGAGAGACGAAATAATTACCCATCCAGAAAATGCAAATGAATCAATTATGGCTTTTTTAGCAACAAGAATAAAGGAAAGGGAACCAAATATTGGTTACAATGTTAGAGTGTGTGAAATAGCTGACGTTTGCAGTCTTGAGAGCTACCCTAGTGACGTAGGCGGCAATATCTATGTCGGCTCAAGATTAATAAGTTCCAGCCTTATAGGCGGGGCAGAATCAAAAAGAGTTGCTATTTTCTTATGGGTAAGGGGCTAGTGGATGAATGTTGAGAAGTTTTATAAACTTCTTTCGTTATTTAAAAATATGAAACAGGTGATAATTTTTGCTCTCGTCCTTTTAGCTATTCTGGCTTCAGCCAGCTTTGTTATGGCGGATACCAGTGGCGTATGCCCTGACAGTCAAACAATAATGAAGCTAAGCAGCGCAACAAATGCTCATGTCGCGCTCTGGAACGAAAGTTATGTAATAAAGATATGTTATGATGATTATTTTACTCCGCAATATAGCGGATCAAATCCTCATGATTGCACCAGCAGTGATTTGCTATTAAAGCTTAGTGCAGCAAGCAATGCTCATGCAGCAGAGAGTTCATCTGCTTCTTATCCATTTAGCGTTTGCTATAAAGGATTATCTAATTGCAGGATAGAAACTATTTCACATGGTTGTGGCAATAAAGCCCCAATCGCTTATCTTGCTGGCACAACAAACACCCATCTTTTGCCAGGTTATAATCCTCCTATTACAAATAGCCAAACAGGAAAATATACTCATGTTCTTTGTTGCACTGGCGAAGGAACACCCATATCTATCAGCGGGGGGGCAAATTCGTGTTATGAACTTGATGAAGATTCGTGTAACACAGATGATGGAACAATTGCAATGCAAGATATTGGCTGCAAAGCCACAAATAAAAATTCATGTGAATGCGTATGGAGTTCAGCTAAATCTAAATGTCAAGTCGCATGGAATATATCTGTATCTGTGCCAGGTCAACCTGATTGCATATATCAATGTCTTGTAGATACAAACGAGGTGACAGAATGTTCCGGAGGTTCTCAGATAATAAGCCTTAGCAGAAATTTTATTCCAAAATCAGCTAATTGTCCGCTTATCTCCGCAGAAGCTAATGGCTGCAGCGGAACAGGCTCAGCCACAGTTTCGTGCGGGACTCGTGAGGCAAATCTTCCTTTCTTCGGAATCTGGCAGCTTTTTGCAAGTGTTATTTCAATTGTGCTGATTTATTCTCTGTTTCTTAGAAAGAGATTTAGTTAGTTTTTTAAAGAATACTCCATTCTTTGATTAATGAATAAAGGGGTAAAATTTAATGTCCTAATTTTGATTGCAATTATCCTTACATCAGGATTAGCTCTTGCTTCTTTCCAGTATAAGAATAACAATATAGAAACAAGTTATTCTGCAGGCGAAAAAATAAGAGGAACAATAAATATGAGTTTTACTGCCGAGCCAACAGACTCTATTTTAAAAAGCAATTTTAATGGAACTATAAAATTAATTGATTTAATAAAAGAAAATCAGCTGGAAGAAGGAGTTGATTATACCTGCACCTATTTTGGCTGTTTTGACAACTACAAATCCGCAGGAGAAATAAGCAGTTATAGTTTAATTGATGACGAATCGCTTCTAATCGGCTTCAAAGTTACGGGCTCTGACATGGAAATAAGCTCTTTAAAATTCTCAGTTCAGAGCAATGCCGGAATTTCCTGTTCAAGGCAGTTAATAATTGATGTGCTTGACAAGAATGAATCATTTATCCAGAGCAATAAAAATTCAGGAAATCTGTGCGGTTCAGAGCTGACGGGATGCTTTAATCCAGGAGCAGCAACCACTCTGGCAGACGTAACAACTGATTTATATTGTGAGAACATTAGCTTGGAATCAGCCCCAGCCTACAAGATAGGCGCAACACTCAAGAAAGGCAGTGTAGCAGATATAACAATGACTCTGCACGATTCAGAATGGAACTTTCTTGGTGACTGCATTCTGCCTAACCAAACACAGACAACAGAACAATTAGACTGTACTATAAACTATACAATAACAAAGAAAGGAGATTATTTTGTCTGCATTAGTTCTGATAGCGATGCAGGATATAAGATAAGAACAGAAGAATCCTCCCCCAGATGCGGAACATCAACGGGTGGAGAGCCATATAACATTGATTTTGACATATTTGCAAAGCCATTTGAATTTGGTGCAATCGGAACTTTAAATGTAAATGAAAGCATGTTCTACGATCTTAATAATAATGATCTTGCCAGCTACGCAGACAGTTACATTGAAGAAATATACCAAAGAAACTGCTCAAAGGGATGCATTATTCCATTTAAGCTGACAGGAATTAGCCAGGACTTGACATTTGCAAATGCAGAAATCAAGTACAAAAAAGGAGGAGGCCCTACTTTGAGTGAAAATAGTTTTTACGAATTAAATAAAGACAAATCCAAGATTACAACTCCAAAGCCAATAAACCTTGATTTAAGCTACGCAGGATTTTCAATACCTATTGGCTCAAAAGCAGGCAAGCTCTACCTCTATCTTAATAACAAAGAAATATTGCCAAAACCTTTGAACATTAGCATTGCTCCGAGCTTTAGCTTTGATATTTATCCGAAAAATGTTTTATTTGGAGTTAAAACCAATTTCCAGGCAACAACCTCATCAAATATAATTTCAGCAACCTGGAATTTTGGAGATGGAACAACAAAGACATCAGCTAGCAAAACTATCTCTCACAGATATACTGATTTTGAAGAAGAAGGTTATACACTTGAGGTTGAATTAACAAATACTGATGGAGTAAAAGCAAGAAATTCTTTTGATATTTCTTTCGGAGATTTGAGAGAGTCAGCAACTAATCTGCTCGCAGAATACACAACAAGAATGTCAAACCTAACTAAGCAAATAGATGCGTTCTCTCCCTTTGTTGCAAGTAAAATAAAAACCAATCTTAACATAACTAAGATGCAAAATTCATTGAACCAATCCAAAAAGAATTTTGCTAATGCAACTAGCAATGAAGATTATCTTGCAGTTATAAGCGAGGCATTATTAATTAATCCACCTACCTTGATTTTTGTATCTGAGCAAGGAAATGACATACCAATAGAATTCGGATTTGAGGGAATGGATGTTGGATATCTTGAACAAATTTCTGGAACAACTCTTTCTGAAAGCGGAAAAGAAAATCTAAAGCGCTCCATTTCAGCCTGGATTCAAAAGAATTACGATGGAAATATTGACTATGAGATTATATCAAAGAGAGATGACAACAATGAAAAAACATTTATTTTATCAAAATTCAAGCTTGATATAACCAAAAAACAGGGCGCAGATGCAAGTGCGAGCGAATCTTATCTTATTATAGATTATCCGCGGGAAAGCCTGGTTTTCGCTGGAAATTATTCTGAAAAAACAGTAGGCTCTGGTACATACATTCCAATTACAGGTTCTTCTACAATCGAGTTTATTGTTTATGATGAAGTGGAAATTTCCAGCTTGGGGATGTATATCTCCCCTGAAATAAGCAGACTTGGCGCATTTGAAGCAGTAGAAATTGTAACACCTGGAGGTTTCCAGTGGGGTAAATTTATTCTCTGGACATCAATACTGCTGATAGTCGCACTCGCTATTTATATTGCATTGCAAGAGTGGTATAAGAGGAATTACGAATCTCATCTTTTCAAGAACCCTGCAGAGCTGTATAATATTATTAATTTTATACACAACTCTAGAAGAAATCTGGATGACTCTGAGATATCAAAGAAACTTAAGAACGCGGGATGGACAGGCGAGCGGATAACTTATGCATTCAGAAAACTGGATGGAAAAAGAACAGGAATGTTTGAAATACCTATATTTAGATTCTTAGAGAAGAGAAAAATACGGCAGGAAATAGAAAAGAGGCGAGTAGTTCCACAAGCGCCAGAAGCAAAACCTTTATTAAAGTGAAATAAATTTTATTAAAAGGGTTATATCAAAATAAAAATGTTAAAAATAATAAAAAGCTTTGCAAAGAGGATTTTTCAGAGCATATTCAAGAGAAGAGAAAACATAAAGATAGGATTTTATGGCCCGCCAAATGCTGGAAAAACAAGTGTTGCAAATAAAATCTGCAAGGATTGGACAGGAGAAGAGCTTGGAGTTGTAAGCAAAATCCCTCATGAAACAAGGCATGTGCAGTTCAAGGAAAAAGTTGAGATAACCTATAAGGGCAGAAGCCTTACCTTCAAAATAGTTGATACTCCTGGAATTGCAACAAAAATAGATTACGAAGATTTTGTCGATTATGGCATAAAGAAAAAGCAGGCAAAGAAAAGAGCAAAAGAAGCAACTCAGGGAATAATAGAATCTATCCAATGGCTTGAGGACATGGATGCAGTTATTGTTGTTCTTGACGCAACACAGAACCCGTATTCCCAAGTTAACATTACAATAATCGGGAATCTAATAGCCAGAAAAATTCCAACGCTTATTGTTGCAAACAAAATAGATTTGAAGAAAGCAGACATAAAAAGAGTTGAAGCGGCATTTCCAGAATATGAGGTTGTCGGTGTCTCTGCAAAAGATGAATTGAATTTTGAGGATTTCTATGAAGCCCTGTTTAGGCTTTCAAGAAAGGTGTAAAAATGGCAAAAAGAATAAAGGGGTTGAGCTTGCAGGTGATTCCGTTTGCAGAATTGCAGAGCATGTCAATCTCCGAGCGTGTTAAAAAAATTCTTAGCCTTGTGCTTGGAAACAAGATTGTCATTATTCATGGCAGATTAAGGGCTGAAGAAGAGGCAAGATTAATAGAAGATACAATGGCAATGGTTGACCACTTAAAGGGCTTCAAAGGCATTGAACTTGCTGTTATTGAGCCAAACATGGAAAAAGAGAGTATATTCATAAGAATGAAGCATGGTATAGCAAAATCACTTGTAGGAGACAGCAGCGCACTAACATTAATTGGACCAGCTTCAATAATAAAAGAAATAAAGAAAGATCCCAAGAAGATTGAGCTTTTGCTGAAATAACTTTATAGCTCAATCTTAATTCTCGAATGTTTATATTGCTCCTCTCAAATAATCAGAAGCTCCCCCGACATTAGAATATCAGATAATAATTAGTGCCCATCCATCATCAGATGCAATTAAAGGAAAGGTGACATGTCGGGGAAACCATGGGTTTCCATACATAAAGTTTCAAAATCTTTATTAAGCCCAATAATCTTTTGCAAATATGCCTTATAAGTGTGTTCATTGCTCTGAAGTGTATGACGATGCTGCAAAAGAAATCCTTACAGGATGCTCCAGCTGCAAAAGCAAGTTTTTCTTTTATATGAAAGATGAGAAGCTCAAAGAAATTACCATTAAACAAGCAATAGAACCAGAGCTAAGCTCAAAGGAAAAAGAGCAGATGGAACAGGATGTTCGAGAGCTCGTGGGCATAGAGGATGAAGAAGTGCCAGTATTCCTCGATTTTGAGAGCATAAAGATTGTAAAGCCAGGAAAATACCTTCTCGACGTGCAGAAATTATTTGCCCAGGACAAGCCACGAGTGTACAAGTTGGCTGATGGTAAGTACATAATTGACCTGAATATGAAGGTTCCTAATAAAAACAGAGTTTAAAAGTCTAAAGTTTTAAAAATAGTTTTTACCTTGATAATCCATGAATGCAAAGAGAATTTTTGATGAGGTTGCATCAAGCCTGTCAATAAGTAAGCAAGAGCAGAAAATACTATCAGACGAGACAGATAAGATAGTTTCTCTGATTAGAGAGGGCTTGAAAAAAGCAAAAATATCTGCAGAAGTATTTGTTGGAGGAAGTTTTGCCAAAAACACATTAGTAAAAGGAGAATTTTATGACATTGATTTATTTGTAAGATTCGACTGGAAATATGAAGACATTTCCAGGCTATTAAGCAATGTTCTTGAAAAATTAACTAAAAAAAACAAGCTAAATCTCGAAAAACTGCACGGAAGCAGGGATTATTTTAGGATAATTGTTGGAAAAAATATAATTTTTGAGATTGTGCCTGTTATTAAGATAAAAAATCCAAAAGAGGCAAGAAATGTTACTGACTTAAGCTATTTCCATGTAAATTATGTAAAGAGAGAATTAAAAAAAGCAAAGATTGAAAGGGAAGTTATTCTTGCAAAGCAATTCTGCAAGGCGCAGAAAATATACGGTGCAGAAAGTTATGTTAATGGCTTTTCAGGTTATGCCTTGGAGTGCTTGATTATCAATTACAAGTCATTTGAAAGAATGCTTAAAGAGCTTTCAAAAGCCAAGCCTGGAGAGAGAATAATTATTGATTCAGAGGGACTTTACAAGAAGAAAAATGATGTTTTGTTTGAGATGAATGAGAGCAAGCTCAGCAGCCCGATAATTCTTGTTGATCCAACATGGAAAGAAAGGAATGCTTTAGCTGCATTGAGCAGGGAGACATTTGAAAAATTCCAGGATGCAGCAAGAAAATTCCTAAAAAAGCCGAGCAAGGATTTCTTCATAATCAAGAAGTTTAATCTTGAAGCATTAAAACAAAAAGCAAAAAAAAGCAAGGCAGAATTCGTTAAAATAGAACTCAAGACAGACAAGCAGCCAGGCGACATTGCAGGAACAAAGCTCAAGAAATTTGCAAGTTATCTTGAAAAAGAGCTAGCAAGGTATTTTGAAATCATTGAAAAAGAGTTTGATTATTCAGGCAAGAGCAAAGCCATGGATTATCTGATTATCAAGTCAAAACGAGAAATCATAAAGATTGGGCCTCCAAAAGCCCTCGGCGAGCATGCCAAAGCCTTCAAAAAGCAAAACAAGAATGTCTTTGAAAAAAATGGAATTCTTCACGCAAGAATAAAGGTAAATTTCTCAGCCAAGAAGTTCATCAATGAGTTTTCCAAGAAATATGCCAAGACTATAAAGTCCATGGATATAACAAGTTTGAAGATAGGTTAATTAAATTTTCTTAAAACCTGTTGCATAAAAACACTTTAGCTTGCTCAATGTGCATTCTTTACTCTTCTCATCAAAGTAATCGCAGCATACACTTAATATTTCATCTGTACTATCATCAGTTTTAACAAGAACTTCTAAATCAGGAATAGGGAAAGGGTTATTTTTACTCTGCCAGATGTTCAAAGTTGGGCATTTTGTTGATGTAACTGTCATTTTATTAATCTTTACTAGCCCTCAAAGAGCCGTCAATAACGCTTGACAACGATTCTGTGAAAAATGGCGAATCAAGCCAAACACCTATTTCCTCTTCTGCGGTTTCTGGTGTTACCATGAACATGACTTCTTTCTTGTCAGCCATGAAAATTCTTGCGCTTGAGTTTATTGCTTTTGCCTTAAGATTGTATTTTATATTTATTTTCTTTATTTTTTCAGGGTCGCCTGAAAGAGCAATTCTGACTTTGACATTATTCTTGCTCAATTTTTCAAGAGCAGGTGCAAGGACTCTTCCTTTGTCCTCAAAATCAAGAGCAGATGTGCAGATAAGAGCTTCTTTCTTTGAACCCTCCAAAAGCTCTCTTATTCTTGAGAGAACATTTGACCTTCCTCTCAAAGAGCCTGCAATTTCGCTTGATTTTATAGGTGAGAATCCAGAATTATGAAGCAGCTCAAGCTCAGTGTATTCCTGGGTTTCTTTCAATAAAGATAATGACTTTATTTTTTCCTGTGCTTCAATCATTGCTTTTGACTTTATTTTTTCAATAACTTCTGTTGGCTTGACAGAGATGTATTTTACTGGCTTGCCAATCTTAGTTATTGCAAATCCTCTCTTTTCAAGTGACTCCAATACATCATAAGTTCTTGATCTTGGAACACCTGAAAGCTCAGCAACTTCGCCTGCAGAGGCAATTCCCTTTGAAAGCAAAGCTAGCCAAACTTTAGTTTCATAAATATTAAGATTAAAGTATTCCTTTATTCTCTTTACCAGTTCAGGTTTTATTATCATAGAGAGGCAACTTTTGGCATATATTTAAACCTTTCTATTGTTACGCTTATGCAGTTACAACAAAGAGAAGGTTTATATACCAAATTCTAATCTAACATTAAGAATAAAGGAAGCAAAATGGAAAAATTAATGCAAAACCCCCCTTATGAAGACCACGTGGGAAAATATGTAGAAGTTTCAGGCACTTCGAGCTCTGAAATGGGCATTTATAGGGGCAAAACTGAAAATGGAGATTTAGTTTTACAGCCTTGCATAGTCAGGGTAAGAAGAGAAGAGAATAATGGCAAAACAAAATCATTTTTTAGGCTTGAAGACAGAGCAGCATATATTTGTCATAGTGCTATCATGGCATTTGTTCCTGCATTAGAAGAATATGTCAATTCAATAATTAAAGCTGGAAGAATTTCTTCTTAAAATCACAAAACTCTTCGGGTTTGTGTGCGGTTTTATGAGACCTGGGAAATCCAAAAATAGATAACCCTTGCCTAAAGGCAAAGGATTTCCCGAGGGCTAAAAAATATTCAACAAATATACTAATCCCAGCCCAATAAAGCATCCTGCTGAGATAAAGGGCATAGCAGGATAGAACTTGCCCTTCTTTGATATATAGAATAAAGACATTAGCGCAAGAGTTGCACATATCGATACAATTAATGCAGGCACAAAGCCCAGCTGCCTGAGCACAACACCAGCCAGAATTATTGGGAAAACAACATCTCCGCCTCCAAGAATAGCAACATTCACTTTTATTTTCCTTGCCTTTAATTTCTTTTCATTTATGTTTTTGACAAGTTCTCTCTCTTTCTTGCCAAGGTAAGGTATGAAAAATCCTGCAAAAACTTTGAGGTTCTGAATCTGGTATTTAGCCATCTTTTGCATGAAACCTGCGTGCCAGACAGCATAAATATCGTAAATTGAAATTAATATCAAAAGAAGAACAACTGTCCACAAATTTAGCAATGGAATAAAAATAGCCCCAATCCCAGGATATATCATCAATTCTGTGGCGTTGTGCACAATAAGATTTCTGTTAAACACCTTTATGGATGCAAAAGGCAGAGCAATCAGCAAAGCCAGAAGCGAAGAAGCATTTGTTGAGAAAAATCCCAAATTTATCTTAATCATTGAAAGCGAAGTTCCTATGAACAGCGCATTGGCAGTTATGCCTATTGCAATTGTTATGACAAAGAAGAACCACAATTTGAGGAATAGCTCTATGCGAAACCTCATTAAAAGAAGCATTAGCAATACAGCAAAAACAATTGCAAAAACAATTGACACCAAGCTGCTTGCAGGACTTATATCTTTAGGAGGGCTCATGCCAAAAGGAATATTATCATCATGTGAATGATACGCATTTGTGACAGCCAAGCCAATTAATTGTGTCGCAAAAAACATCAAAAGAAGCAATGTTACTATTTTTACCGAGTGTTTCATATTATGATTAGTAAAAGAGCATTTTTAATTGTTACTTTAGCCTGATTGTCTCAAGATTTTTCGGCACATTCGTCTCAACTTTATTTAATCGGTACAGTGAAGAAGCAAGATCAAGGCACTTTGATGCTTCCCCATGATTTATTATTATCTTCTTCGGCTTTGGATTAAGCCTGCTTACATATTGCATAAGCTCGTTTCTTCCAGAGTGAGCCGACAAACCTGAAAGAGTTTCAACCTGCATCTTGACAGTTATTTTCTCTGCGCCAAATTCTTGCCCTAAATAAATATCCTTTGCCCCTTCTTGAACTTGCCTTCCCAAAGAGCCAAGTGCCTGGTAACACTCAAACACAATTAAATTATTCGGGCTATCAGCGAGATTTTTAAAATATTCCAATGAAGCTCCGCCCACGAGCATTCCAGATGTTGCAATAATTATGCATGGCCCTCCTTCAATAACCTCCTTTCTTTCTGCAGGACTGCCAATTCTCTTAAGAATATCCGAAACAAATGGATTATTGTCCTGAAAAACCTGATTTCTTACAGAAGCACTAAGATAATCAGGATAAGCGGTATGAATTGCATTAATATCCCAAATCATTCCATCGAGATAAACAGGCACTTTTGGAAGCTCACCTGTTCGCACAGCTTCTTCCACTCTCAAAACAGTTTCCTGCGCATGCCCCAGTCCCAGTTCAGGCAATAAAATCTTTCCTTTCCTTTCAATTATTTTTTTAGCCAGTTCAATAAATTTTGCCTCAGTTTCCTGCCTTGGCGGAAGAATGTCATTCTTAGAGCCATAAGTTGATTCTATAAGAAGCGTCTCTATCCTAGGGAAATAGTTTATTGCAGGATCAAGCAATCTTGTTTTTGAATATTTCATATCGCCTGTATAAACAAAATTATGCAATCCATTGCCAATGTTTATATGAACTTGCGCAGAGCCAAGAACATGTCCTGCATTATAAAGTGTTATTCTTATATCGCTTGTTATGTCTGTAACCTCGCCATAATCAAGGCATATAGAATGCCTTACCATTTCTTTTATGTCATCTGATTTGAAAAGAGGCGCAGCTGCCTGCTTGTATGCAACTTCAATAAAATCAAGAGCAAGCAAGGCAGCGATGTCCCTTGTTGGGGCAGTCATGTATATTGGGCCGCGATATCCCATTTTGTAAAGGTAAGGAATAAGTCCGCAGTGGTCAAGGTGAGCGTGAGTTAATATTACAGCATCTATTGTGTTTATGTCTCCTATCTCCCCAACATTAAGATATGGGAACTTTTCAGGCCCTTCAGATATCGCAGGGTTTACTCCGCAGTCAAGAAGTATTTTTGAATTTGGAGTATGCAATAAGAAGCATGACCTTCCAACCTGTCGCCCGCCGCCCAAGCATGTCAATCTAACCCACATGTCCATTTTTTCAGAAGTCCATTCCTCATAAATTTTCTTTCCTATATCATTGAGGAATTTTCTCCTGTAATTATTATTCGCATAAAGAACAGAGCGGATTTTTTCTACAATTTTGCTTGGAATTGCAGGGCTTCTCTGCACAGCAGTAGACCACATTGTTGATTTCTTAATATCGTTGAGAATTGCACCCTGTTTTCCTATCACCAAGCCTGGCTTTTTTGCCTCAATGACAACAACGCTTCTCTGCACATCAAATATTATGGAAGTTATTTCTGCTTCTTCAGGAACAATTCCCCTAATTGTCTTGTCTGTCTCGTCTTCTGTGGCAAGAATTGATTTGTCAGCCCTTAATTCAATTCTCTTCTTTATTTTGTCAACTATGCTCTTTATTTTTGCCTCGCCTGTCTTGAAGAACTCCTTGTTTTCTGTGTAAAGAACTATGTTTGCGCCTTCAAAAGTTGCATCGCTGATTAATCTCGGCAACTCTTCCATAATACTTTTCAAGATATCAGTCATTTTCTTTTTTCAAAAATTACTTATACTGGGCAACGATTTCTTCAGAAACCACATGTTTAATTCCGTCTTTTGTTATTGTGAAAACATCGATTCCATTACCTGAGCCTATGTCCCTTTGTGTTGATGATTTGAGGCATTCTTTTGCGAGTTCTACGGCTTCTTTTACAGAAAGATCTTTTTTATATTGTCTCTCTAGAAGCCCTAAAATATAAGGCATTCCTGATGAAAAGTTTGCGTCATAATCTTTTACTTCATAGACTCCTCCTGCAGGTTCTATGGTAAACAAATGTGTTGAACCGTCTTCATCCACACCAGCTATCAAAGTGCCAACTATATTTGGTATCATTGCTGGCGCTCTTATATTTCTGTAAATCATCATAGCAAGAAGATTTGCAGCTTCTTTTACTGTTGGGCGTGTTTTAGTTGAAAGCTCTTTTAGCCTAAGTTCTGCTGCAACAACTTTATGCGCTAATTGTGCATCCGCTACTCCTCCTGTATACGAGGCAATAAGGTAGTCTGTTATTGAGATAATCTTTGTGTAGTCCTTGTTCATAAGAAGAGTCCCTGCTGTGACCCTTCTGTCCCCACCCATCACAACGCCATCTTTGCAGACAATCCCGACTAAGGAAGTGTTTGATTTTAGAATGGATTTATTAATTTCTTCGTTCATAAAAATCTAGAACCTCTCTAATCTTGAAATATTCAGATAGTATTTAAGGTTTTTGGTTAACCAAAAACCTATCAGTTATTCATTATCAAAGATTATAAATAGATGCGCCCAATATTATTTTTATGGAAGGAGTTAATGATCCGCTTAGTGAGCTGATAAAGCAATCACCTCGACTAGCCAAAATTCTTGCTGAGATTGATGAACTTTGGAAAAATAGAAAAAACAAAGAATTCTTTACAGCTCGTGAAGCTAAGGAGCTTGACCTGAAAGTTTTAGATTTTATGCAGGAGTGCGCAGAAGAGTTATCAAAGATTAAGGATCCAAAGATTAGAAAAGAAACAGATGAGGCTATATATGGCATGAGATATAATTTCTATCTCAATCTTAATGAAAAAGAAGAAGAAATAGTTTTATCCGATCCAGTAGATGAGATGTTTGACACATTCCAAACTGAAAAATCGCCTCAAAAAACAATTAAAAAAATTAAATTGGCTAGAAAAGAACTATCTGAAGTTTATGTTGGTTTTTGATTTGTTGAGCCATTCCGGCTTTCTTCAAAGCGCGAGACATTCCCTTCTTTCTTTAATCTTACAACATTTTCAACAAATCCTTCTATCTTCTGCTCATGGCTGACAATTATTAACTGGGGAACATTCAAGTCAGTTAAAACATCTCGCATCCTGTCAAGCTGCATGTCTGAAAATCCGTCTGTTGGCTCATCAAGGATAATTATGTCTTTTGTCTTGATGTTGCTTAATATTGAATTAATTGTCTGGTTCAAAGCCAGGCGGTATGCAAGGGCAACAGCTGTTCTCTCTCCTCCTGAAAGAAAAGAATAATCCATCTCACTCTCGCCCTGAACAACCAAAGGTGTAAAATTCTCGTCAAGATGAACATCAAACAACT
>Ga0315274_10000203_pt1 | contig 90643 bp, 87 predicted proteins | sample YL17G02_20_MG_FD_203700 | JGI IMG/M metagenome (GOLD analysis project Ga0315274, IMG submission 203700) | Sediment microbial communities from Yellowstone Lake, YNP, Wyoming, USA - YL17G02_20 | ecosystem: Environmental > Aquatic > Freshwater > Lake > Sediment | place: USA: Wyoming | collected...
CCGCCCAGGTCTGCAGAGTCTTCCGCTCTTCGGGACTCAACGTCACAACCGCTGCTTTGCGTGCCATGGCACAGCATACCACCCCATGCCATGTGTGTATATCCACTAGGCGGACGCGACACTAGCCGTGGTGGTGGACGCGTTCAGCCGGCGCGTGGTGGGATGGGCGATGAAGGGGCACCTGAGGACAGAGCTGGTGCTCGACGCGCTGGAGATGGCGATCTGGCAACGGCGGCCTCACGCGGTGATCCACCATTCCGACCACGGGGCGCAGTACACATCCATCGAGTTCGGTCGTCGCTGCTGGGAGGCGGGAGTGCGGCCGTCGATGGGGACGGTGGGGGACTGCTACGACAACGCTCTGTGCGAGAGCTTCTTCGCCACGTTGGAGCGCGAGCTTCTCAACCGCCGGACGTTCGACAGCCATGCGCAGGCGAGAACGGCGGTGTTTGAGTTCATCGAGGGGTGGTACAACCCTCGCCGCCGTCATTCAGCTCTCGGGCACGTCTCCCCCGCCGACTACGAAAGGAGGTACTTGGCAACGACAGCTTGCGTCCAGCAGATACTTGAGCTGTCAGGCGCTACACTGTCCGCCGAAACGGGGTAACTCCAGCTCCTGCAGAAGCTTCGCTACGACGTTGCCCCAGGCTTCCTGTCCCGTGTGCAGGTGAAGAGCCTTCAGGGCTTTCTCCGCGGCCTGGTGGGAGGCGAAGCAGGCCCACTCGTGTCGGCCGGCTACCTTGGAATCGCGCGCCTGGTCGAGGTCACGAACGGCCTGTGCTACCCAGTCCTTCGCGCGGTTGCTCATGGCGGATCACGCTGTGATTGTACTCCTCGCGATGGGAGCCGCGAACGGGCCTCTCCTGCTGGAGGAGGCCGCCTCCTGGCACGCGCTGTGGCAGCGCCCCCCGATCCTTGCCCGTCGGTCTGCTTGCAGGGCGAGCGAAGGAACCCCGACCTACTCCGCCCCTGGCTCGGGGACAGCGAGCGACCGCTTGGGCGGGAGACGAGCACGGCTGGGATCGGGAGGCTGACTCTATCGCCGGGAGCGAGGTCGTCGATGGCCTGCCCGTGGTCGGGTCTTGGTGAGCGCATCAGGGCAAGCCGCACTAATCAACGCCTTCATCCGAAGGGCACCATCATTGTAGCACGAACTCCGGAGGTGCCTGATGCCGCTTGTGAACGCGAAGGAGCTCCACGACCGGACCTCCGAGGTCCTCCGCCAGGCCGCAGAAGGGAAGGCCGTGTTCATCACCCGCTATGGGAAGCCGGTGGCCGTCCTGCGCGACCTCTCGGAAGAGGAGCGGGAGGGCCTCGCCCTGTTCGGTCACCCTGGGGAGAGGAGTGCCCTCGAGGCCGCTCGCGCGGACGCGGCGGCCGGGCGGGTAACCCCTCTGGCCGCGCTCGCGGCTGAGCCGCGCCGGGCAGTGAAGCGGCGCCGGTGAGCTATCGTGTCCTCGTCACTCACCAAGCGGAGAAGGAGCTCCGCCGCTTGGCGGCGAGGACCCGCACGGCACTCCTCGAAGGGCTGAGGCGGCTCGAGGACGACCCGTCTCCCGATGGCCGATCGATCGTCCGCATCAGCGCGGACTCGAAAGGGGTCCTTCAGGATGCTCTGCAGGACCTTGGGGTGAAGGATCTTCCCGGCCCTGCCTTCAGGCGCGGCCGTTGTAGGTGCGTGGTTCCTTAGTTCGTGGTGCGGAGCTCAGGGTGGTCGCTCGGGATGGGCTCGGCTCTTGCCAAGCGATCCTCGATGTGAAGCCGGATCGCGTCGCGAATGCTGTCGATGACCTGCTCGTAGGTCTCGCCCTGGGCGTAACAACCTTGGAGGGAAGGGCAGACAGCGAAGTAGCCGTCGCTGTCCTTCTCGATCTGGACAATGGGGAGTCCTTCTTTCATCGCTCGCACCTCACGCGATCCGGTCGAGGATCTCGAGGTACTCCTTCCGGGTCATGCCCGCGCTTCGCAGGTTTGAGAGGATGTGCGTGACCGGGACGTTGTGGTGGCTGGTCTTGATCACAAGAGGGCGCTTGGCACCGGGTCTAGTGAGGATGAGGTGATCCCCTCTCTTGCGAGCCACCGCAAAGCCGACAGTCTCGAAGACTCTGACCAGCGTCTGATGGGGGACAGGAGTGATCCTTGTTCCATCCACTCCCTACTCCGTAGTTAGGGACTTGGCGAGAACAGGCGTCCGCGAGACCCAGGCATCCCCTTCTCTGACAAAGCCGGCCTCTTCCAGGACCTCGGTGAGGCTTCCTAGCGCCTCGCAGCCTTCCAAGAAGGCGCTGACGGCCTCGCGCAGGGAGTCCTCTGCCTCGCGGGGAGTGGTCCCGAAGCTTGACACGTCGAGTTCAGGACAGATAGCGACGTAGAGGGTTCCCTCTTGGTAGATCTCTCCGCGGAACGAGACCCGAGCAGCCACCGGTTCACCTCCCTTTGAAGCGTTGCTGGGAGTATACCAGGAACTCCGGACGAGCCCGAATTCGGTGACGCATACCGCGATTGCCGGGGTGCGTAGTTCGAGGTGCGTGGTTCCTTGGTTCGTGGTGCGTGGAACCGAGTGCGTAGTCCATGGTTCGAGGTGCGTGGTTCCTCAGGGCGGAGTTGCACGGTGCAGAGCAGGGGCGGAAGTGAGGGCGAGTTGACAGGCTGACGGAAACGGGCGAGGGTGTGGCGTGGCGATCGAGAGGTTCGAGGACATCGAAGCATGGAAGTCGGCGCGGGAACTCGTCCGTGCCCTGTATCACACCGCGGCGAATCGGCCGGCGCTGACGCGCGACTTCGCTCTCTGGGACCAGCTCAAGCGCGCGGGAATCTCTATCATGGCGAACATCGCCGAGGGCTTCGATGCCCGTTCCCGCCAGGAATTCCTTCGCTTCCTTGGGTACGCCTACCGCTCAGCTACTGAGGTACAGTCGCATCTCTATGTCGCTCTCGACCAGGAACACATGACAAGGGACGAGTTCGAAGGGCTCTACGCCCAGGCCGTAGCCGTGAAGAAGCTTGTGAACGGCTTCATCCGCTACCTGAAGGAGTCGCCGAGGTAACTGCCCCCACAGCCTCGTCCTGCCTCCCCCACTCCCTGCCTCGCTCCACACTCCGGACCATGCACCACGAACTACGCACCACGAACCAAGGAACCCCGCTCTACGAACTACGAACCACGCACTACGAACTACGCACCAGGTCCGCCTACTCCGCCCCCGGCTCGGGGACGGCGAGCGACCGCTTGGGCGGGAAGCGACCCACGAGGGTCGCTGAGACGGGGAGGTTCACCCGATCGCCTGAAGAGAGGTCGGTGACGGCCTTGGGCGCCTCGACCTTCCCGTGTGGCGGGTTAAGGAGGCTGAGCGGGGTCCCAGCAGGGAGGTTTCTTCCATGTCGGCGAGCGCCGGTTCTGCGGGCAAGGACGAGGCTACCTCCAGACAGGGCCTACGTCCGGAAGAGCTGCGCGATCAACTCCTGCTTGTTCATCTCGAGGTAGCTAGCCACATCAGACAGGATGGCACTGAGAGTGCCCACCTTCAGCGGCCTGTGGTTTGGTAAGGTCAGGCGGTGCTCCTTGCCTTTGATCGAGGAGGTCAGCCGCAGATGGCTGCCTGTCTGATGGCTGATCCGATAGCCGCAGGAGGAGAGGAGCTTGGCCAAGTCTGCCCCGCCGGCATCCCGCGGGAGCTTCATGCCGCGATGACCTCGTCGTGGACTTGATGGAGTCGAATGACTGACGGTCTCTCGGCATCGTTGAAATGGCACCGTACGGCGTCCCGAATCCTGTGCTTCAGTTCCTCCAAGCTCTCGGCTTCGGTGAACACAGAATGCCCGAGGGCCTTTGCCTCGTACCCTCCCTCCGGGGACTCTTCGACGACGAAGATGATCTCGCCTTTCATCGCCTCACCCTCCTTGCAGATGCACTCTGGTATTCTACCTGCGCCCCTCGTTCGAGCCGAGCGGGCGGGCCCCACGCCTACTGGGTGTAGATCAAGAACGTCGCCCTCGCCTGCACGCGGCCCTCGTGAAAAGCCGACGGACGAGACGCAGCGGCGTCACCGGGCCGGGCGTTGCCGGGGCGTGCCAGAAGCTCCGGACTCGAGCGGTAATGGCCTTTCGCCTCTACTCCGCGCCGGGCTCGGGGACGGCGAGCGACCGCTTGGGCGGGAAACGGAGGACGAGCACGGCCGGAATGGGGAGGCTGACGCAGGCGGCCGCGACGAGGTCAGCGCTGCCCTTGAAAATGATTCACCTTCTTGGTAATGTAAATTCGGCATCAATGGACATCACCTTTGGAACGTCAAGGCTGGAGCGGGTCTTCAACTCGGAGAGCCTGCTCTTCCAGGAGTACGGCCCGGAGAATGGGAGGTGCATCATGCGTCGAATGGCGGTCCTGCGAGCCGCCCCGACGCTCGTCCATGTTCCAGCGATGAAGCCTGAACGGCGCCACCAGTTGGAGGGGGAGAGGAAAGGCCAGTTTGCGGTGGACCTGAGGCACCCGTTCCGCCTCATCTTCGCGCCGGCTCACGAGCCGCTCCCCCGGAAATCCGATCGCAGCTTCGACCTTGCCAAGATCACAGCGATCCGGATTCTGGCAGTGGAGGACTACCACCGATGAGAGAAAGCGTGGGGAACCGATTCGCGCCGGACTACGCGGTGCACCCGGGGGAGGTCCTTGCGGAGACGCTCGCAGCACGCGGGGTCTCCAAGAGCGACCTTGCGGAGCGGTGTGGGCTCTCAGCCAAGACGGTGAGCCTCATCGTGAACGGGAAGGCGCCCGTCACGTCCGAGACGGCGATTCAACTCGAGCGAGCCCTAGGAGTGGCCGCGGAAGTCTGGGTCAATCTGGATGCCAACTACCGTTTACACGTGGCGAAACAAGGGGAGCGGGAGCGTCTGGAGGCGGCCCAAGCTTGGGCCGCCCGCTTTCCGGTCAAAGAACTGGCAGAGAGGGGATACCTCGGAGAGCAAGAGGATCCCCTTGATCGGCTGAGATCCCTGCTCGGTTTCTTCGGGGTGGCGAGCGTCGGGGCCTGGGAGGCGAGGACGAGTCGCCTGGTGATCGCGTACCGGAAGTCGCCGGCCTTCGAGATCTCGAAGGCCGCGGTCGTCTCCTGGTTGAGGATCGGTGAGATTGAGGCAGAGCAGATCGAGACTGATCCCTTCGTCAGAAAAGGGTTTCGTGACGCTCTGGAGAAGATTCGGACCCTGACGACGGCGGAGACCGCGGTCATCGAGCCCGAGATGAAGCGGCTGTGCAAGCGAGCGGGCGTCGCGCTTGTCGTCGTTCCCGAACTCCCGAAGACCCGCCTCTGTGGCGCGACGCGGTGGCTCTCCCCAGACAAGGCTCTCCTCCTTCTCAGCCGCCGCCACGGGACGGATGACCAGTTCTGGTTCACGTTCTACCACGAGGCCGGGCACGTCCTGCTTCATGGGAAGAAGGATGTCTTCATCGACGAAGAGGGCGTGCCCGCCAACGAGGAAGAAGACGAGGCGAACCGATTCGCGGCGAGCTTCCTCATCCCCAACCCCAAGTACGTGGAGTTCCTCCGTCGGGGGAGGTTCTACAAGGAGGACATCGTCGAGTTTGCCGCCACGCTCGGCATTGCGCCAGGAATCGTGGTGGGGAGGCTCCAGCACGACGGGAAGATCCCGTTCCAGTGGCACAACGGCCTCAAGAAGGCGGTCGCTCTTGACTTGGAGAGCGGGGTAGCCGTCGAGGTCCGGGAACCCCACTGAGCGCGTCTTGGAGTCGTGCGCAAGTGCAGGCCCGTGCTGCGGACAACCTTCCACGTGAAGACGCGCGCAACGGCCGGACCACGAGGGCGGCGCGCCCGGTCGCCCCGTCGGTTGCGACCGGCGTCGAGCCGCCACAGCGACGAGGGGCGCCTGCTGCCGAGTCGCTACTCCGCCCCCGGCTCGGGGACGGCGAGCGACCGCTTAGGTGGGAAGCGGGCGACCGTCGTCGCGGGGACGGGGAGGCTCACCCGATCGCCTGAAGCGAGGTCCGTGACGGCCTTGGGCGCCTCGACCTTCCCGTGTGGCGGGTTAAGGAGGCTGAGCGGGGTGCCGACGGGGAGGCCGACCTGGTCCAAGAGGGCCATCCCAACCTGGGTCTCCCCGAGGCTGACGCAGCTCGTCACGCGGCCGAGGACGGTCCCCGCGCGGTCGGCCACGGCGGCGCCTGGGCGAACCGGCCGGGCGCCAGGGACGGCGACCTCGAAGCGGACGGTCTCCCGCGCCGGGTTCCGGTAGGCGTCCACGCAGGCCTTCCGGCCGACGAAGAACGGCTTGTGCAGCTTGACGTAGGAGCCGAACCCCGACTCGAACGGGTTCACTCGGTGCGACCCGGCGAGGTCGTGCCCATAGAGGGGGAGTCCGGCCTCGGTGCGGGTCGAGTCACGGGAAGCGAGTCCGCACGGCTTGATGCCCAGGGGCTTCCCGACTTCAAGGAGGGTCGCCCACAGCCACTGGGCGGACGCGGTGTCGAGGAAGATCTCGTACCCGTGCTCTTCGCCGGTGTATCCGGTGCGGGCGACGAGCATCTGGTGCCCCTCGACGAGCATCTCGCAGAACTCGGTCCGGCGGAGGGCAGCGAGGGCGAGCCGCTCCTTCTGCCCGACGATCTTGGCGAGGATCTTCGGACTGGCCGGCCCCTGCAGGGCGACGTTCACCACTCCGCGCTGCGCCTTCAGGTTCCGCAGAGAGGCTTTCCCCAAGAGGCGGCGGGACGGGATCTCGCGGTCGATCAGGAGGTCTCCGTCGTTTGCCGCATTGAGCCAGGCCCAGTCCTTGTCTTCGTTGGCGGCGTTCACGACGACGAGGTAGCGGTCCGCGGCGCGGCAGTAGACCCAGATGTCGTCGATCACGTTCCCGTCTGGGTCGAGGAGGTGGGCGTAGTGGGACTGCCCGTCCTCAAGCCACGCGGCGTAGTTCGTGGTCATCACGTTCAGGAACTCGGTCGCGGAGGGGCCGGCGACCTCGAACACGCCCATGTGTCCGAGGTCGAAGAGCCCCGCCCCCTGGCGGATGGCGCGGTGTTCCTCCAAAGCGGAGGTGTACCAAACCGGCATCTCCCATCCGGCGAAGGGGACGAGCTTCGCCCCGAGTGTCTTGTGTTCGTCGTAGAGGGGCGTTCGCTTCGGCGCCCCCTCGACGTCCTTCCAGGAGAAGAGAGGGCGTCCACGCTCGCCCTGGGGGAGGGAGAGCTTGTTCTGGCCGACGAAGTACGGCTTCCCGGCGGCGAACAGGTCGGGTTCCCGACGGTGGACGTCCTGGATCGAAAGGCCGCTCGTCGCCTCCGGGCGCTTCATCCCCAGCCACGACCGCGCGGACTCCGGGATGTCCGTTGCGGCGGTCTCCTCGACGACGGCGGGCCCCTCCACCTTGCGGAAGAGGTCGTCCGTGTCGAACAGGGTGTAGCCGTCCGCCAGGCCACAGATCCAGGACCTGACGGCACTCCCGCGCTCGCGCGGGGCGAGGAGGAGGTACTCCGCCTCGCCGGTCCGTCCGAGGATCACCTCCGAGATCGACTTTCCCTCTCCGTCGAAGAGGAAGGTCCGCCGCGCCTCTCCCACCTTCAGAGAGGAGAGGTCGCTCGGGACGGCCTGCTGGAGGAGGGCCCGGACGCGGCCGTCGCGAAGGCGGAGGATCGTCCACGGCTTCGTCCCTGCCTGAGCCGCGGCGGTGGCAGTGGCTGTCCGGAGCTGCGGGTCGACGCGGCCGAGGAGGTCGCGCACTTCCTCCCGCGCCTTGGTGAGGACGGCGATCGGAAGCTTCCCGCGCGGGAGGGGCCCGGCGAGGCCGGGGTAGGTGAAGGGGCGGATCTCGCGCAGGACGCGGGCGATCGTTCGGGCGAGGCTCTCCATCTCCTCCCGTCCCATCCCGCGCTGCGTCACCCAAGGGCTCCCGAGGCGGATCCCGCGCGCGTCGGCGGCGCTGTGGTCCCCGGGGATGGTGTTCTTGTTCGTGACGATGTCCGCGAGGTCGAGGATCCGCGCGGCGATCTCCCCCATCAAGGGGTAGCCGGTGTCGCTCTTCAGGGTGGAGAGGTCGACGACGAGGAGGTGGGTGTTCGTCCCGCCGTAGGCGAGGGTCAGCCCCTCACGACGAAGGGCCTCGGCGAGGGAGAGCGCGTTCTCCACGATCCGGCGCTGGAGGTCCTTGAACGGGGGGGTCTGGGCGATGGACAGGGCGACGGCGATCGCCGCGAACTTGTTCACGTGCGGGCCGCCCTGCTGGCCGGGGAAGATCGCGCTGTCGATGCGCGCGGCAACCTCGGCGTCAGTCGTGAGGAGGACGGCCCCGCGCGGGCCGCAAAGGGTCTTGTGCGTGGTGAAGGAGACGACGTCGGCGTGGCCGATCGGGTTCGGGTAGACCCCTCCCACAATCAGCCCGGCGGTGTGGGCGACGTCGGCGAGGAGGATCGCCCCGACCTCATCGGCAATCTCGCGGAACTTCGCCCAGTCCGCTTGCCACGGGAAGGAGGTGAACCCGCCGATGATCATCCGCGGCCGGGTTGCCTTGGCTAGGCGCAGGATCTCGCCGTAGTCGAGCTTCCCGGTCTTCGGGTCGGAGCGATAGGAGACGATCCGGTAGCGCTTGCCGGTGACGTTGAACTCGGACCCGTGCGTCAGGTGCCCGCCCTCGGTGAGGGCCATGCCCATCACCGTCTCCCCGGGCTTGACGAAGGCGTCGTACACGGCGAGGTTCGCCGCCGCACCGGACAGGGCCTGGACGTTGGCGTAGATCCGCTCCGGCGGGTAGTCGGGGGTGGCGAAGCACTCCGCGGCGCGGCGGGCGGCGAGGGATTCGACGAGGTCGGCGAACTCGGTCCCCTTGTAGAAGCGCCGGTCGGCGTAGCGGCGGTAGACGGAAAGCTGCGCCTCGATGTCGGCGATCTCGTCCTGGGTCTGGCGCATCGTCGCCGCGCGCGGGTATCCCTCGGCGTAAACGGAGGAGAACGCCGAGCCGAGGGCGTCCCGGACCGCGGCCGGGGTCAGACTCTCCGAGGGGATGAGGATGATCTTCTCGCGCTGGCGCCGCTCTTCCGCCGCGGCGAGGGCCGCCGTCTGGGGGTCGACCTGGGAGAGGCTGGAGAGGTGGAAAGATGAGCTCATGAGGACTCCTTTGTCCAACCGAACGTCTCGGGGTGAAGTCTACGGGGAAGGTCGTGCCCTTTCCAGCACGCTTCTGCTAGGAGGAAGAGGCCTCCGCTCACCAGGGAGTGCCCGCCGAGGAGGACCGGGACCGGGGAGGAGAGGGCGGCGCGGGTGAACGCGGCCCAGATCGGATCCCGGATCTCCTCGGGGGAGAGGAGGTCCGAGGCGAAGCGGTCGGAGGCGGGGGGGAGTTGCCCTCCACGGGCGAGGAGAGGGCGCGTGTCGAGGATCGCTGCGTCCGCCCGCAGAGAGAGCTCGCGGAACATCCGCTCGGGACCGACTTCCTCCAAGAGCGTCCCGAGGAGGGTCCCTGGCCGGTCGGGGTAGCTCCGGAGGCCACGGCCTTCGGCGAGGGCCGAGGTCCGGCAGGCGACCTCGCGCTCGAACGCCCCCCAGGTCTCGGGGTTCACGCGTCCGACGAGAAGGAGGCGCGCCCTTCGGTCGGCCAGGCAGCCGAGGAGAGGATCGAGGAAGGGGTGGGCAAGGGTCTCCCCGGCGAGGAAGGCGCGCAGGCGCGGTCCGCCGCGGCCCGCGGCTCTTAGGACGACAAGGTCAGTCGGGGTGTCGATGTCGAACTGGCTCGCCGCGTCGCGAGGGAGGGCGTAGACCGGGATGTCCAGGTCGGAGAGGGTGAAGCCTAGAGAGTTGTCGATTGCCGGGAGGTCGGCGTCGAGGAGCCGCCTCGCCTTGGCGATCGCGGCGACGTCGCAGGAGAAGGCGTTATTGAGCAACGCCCCGGCTTCTCGTCTGCGAGCAAAGTCGACGAGGCGCTGAACTTGCGGGAGGTCGAGGAGGACGCCGCTTCCGCTCCCGACGTAGAGGATCCCGTCGAGCCTCTCCTCGCGCACGACGCGCTTCAGCGCCAGGCCGAAATGGAACACGCCCTCCGCTGGCGGAAGGACGCGAGCGCCCGCTTCCTCGGCCTGGCGAGAGAAGGAGGGGTCGCAGAGGACGAGGACATCCCTCATCCCCGCCTCACGCAGGAGGGAGAGGAGGTCGAGGGCCGCCGCCCGGCGGGCCCCGTCCACGAGGCGCTCCCCGCGGCTCGGCCCGAAGGGGGGATGAAGGAGGAGGGCCGCGGTGCGCGTCATCGCGCGGCCCTCTCTGGAAGGGCGGAAAGGAGGCGGAGGACCTCGATCCCTCCCTCTTTATCCAGGTTCTCGTTCTGGCTTCCGCAGTGGGGGTCGAAGAGGCAGGAGGGGCAGCCGTCGGTGCACGGGCAGTCGGAGACGAGGCGCAACGCCCCCTGAGCCAGGCGCGAGAGAGAGTTGAAGAGAACCTCGGCGATCCCGGCCCCCCCTTCGACGCCGTCGTAGAGGAGGATCGTCGGGGCCCGCGTCTGCTCGTGGAAGGGGCTGGAGACCCCGCCCACGTCCTCCCGGTCGCACAGGACGAGGAGGGGAGCGATCGCGATCAGGGCGTGTTCCGCCGCGTGCAAGGCGGCGAGAAGCTGGATCTCGGAGACGCCGGGGACCCCCTCGGGGAAGGCGAGGAAGAGGGCGTCCGTCTCGTACGCGTGGGGCGGGAGGTCGAGGGGGGAGACGGAGATCGTCCGGTCGGCGTGGTGGGTCTGGAAGCCGACGAAGGTCTCGGTGGCGCGGGCCCGGCCGCGGCCGGCGTAGACCGTGCCGGTGCGGTGCGCCTCCTCTGTCCCGAGGACCTCCAAGGTCGAGGACCGCAGAGAGCGGGTGAAGTAGTCGACTGTCTCCTGGCGCACCTCGGCGACTCCCGACGGGAGGTCAAGCCTCTCGACGAGGTACGTCTCCCCGCGGTGGAGGAAGACGGCCCCGGGATAGGCATCGCGCCGGGCGCGCAACGGGTCCATCGTCTCGAGGAGCTTCCCGCAGCAGAGGAGCTTCACCGCCTCCCCGGAGAGGTCGTCGAGGGAGACGAGGTCGTGCGCTCGCTTGAGGCCGCGGTAGATGTATCCTCGCGAGGTCTTGGCGACGAGCCCGCGTGCAGCGAGCCCGTCGAGCAGGGCCACCTCCCGCGCGCTCACCTCCTCTGTCCGGACAGGCAGCTCGGCCGCGGCGCAGGCGAGGTGTCCGGCCTCGAGCCGCGGGTTCTCGCTCCGCACGACGATCGCCTCCCTCTCCCGGCCGAGGAACGCCTCCGGGTGGCGGAGGAGATAGCGGTCGAGGGCGTTCTCGTTCGGGACGAAGAAGACGAGCGACGGATCCGTTCCGCGGCCGGCACGACCGGCCTGCTGCCAGGCGGAGAGGAGGCTCCCTGGGAAGCCGACGAGGATGACCGCATCCAGGCTCCCGATGTCGATCCCGGCCTCGAGGGCGCTCGTCGAGACCACTCCCGCGATCTCCCCGTCGCGCAGGGCCCCCTCGATCTCCCGCCGCTCGGACGGGAGGTAGCCGGCGCGATAGGGGAGGATCCCCTTCGCGCCGAGGTCGGCCGCGGTCCGGGCGAGGACCTCGGCCTGAGCGCGGGACTTGGTGAAGGCGAGGGTCTGTACTCCCTGCGAGGTGAGGAGCGCGAGGAGCCGGGCGGCCTGCGACGTCACCGAGCGGCCGGGTTCGGTGAGGGCGTCCCAGAAGACGACCCGGCGCGGCCCGCGGGCGGCGGCATCCCCGCTGACGGAGACAGCCTCTCTCCCGGTGAGGGCGCGGGCGAACTCGACCGGGTTCGCCACGGAGGCCGAGGAGAGGACGACCTGAGGGTGGCTTCCGTAGTGCGCGAGGAGGCGGGCGAGACGCTTGAGAAGAAGGGCGACGTTCGCCCCGAACACGCCCCGGTACCAGTGGGCCTCGTCGATCACGACGTAGCGCAGGTGGCGGAAGACGCGCTCCCACTGGGGGTGCCAGGGGAGGTACAGGTGGAGGGCGTGGGGGTTGGTCAGGATGATGCGCGAGGTGCGCTTGATCACCGCGCGCCGCCCTGCCGGGGTGTCCCCGTCGTACGTCGCTGGGTGCAGTGGGATCCCCGTCTCGCGCTCGAGGTCAAGGAGCTTCGCGAGCTGGTCGTTCGCCAGAGCCTTCAGAGGGTAGAGGTACAAGGCGCAAGCGTCGGGATCGGCCGCCAGGGCCTCGAGGACGGGGAGGTTGAAGGCGAGGGTCTTCCCCGAGGCGGTCGGGGTGGTGAGGACGACGTCCCTCCCCTCGCGCAGGGCGCGGATCACCTCCCCCTGGTGGCGGTAGAGGGCGATCCCTGATCGCTCGAGGTAGGAGGCGAGGACGGGCGGGAGGGGAACCTCATCAAACACAGCCTTCGAGGCAGGGATCTCGGCGACGTGCGCGATCTGTCCGCGGTACCAAGGAGCCCGCTCGATCCTCGCCAGGAGGTCATCGTCCATGGTCGGCCTGCCAGAGGAGGCGGGAGAGGAGGAGGGCGAGGCTTCCGACGTCCTGTCGGTTGTGGCGAACGACCGGGACGAGGGGGCCTGGGTTCCCGGTCTCGAGGTAGGTGGCGTAGTGCTCTGGGACGTCCTCGCTAGGGAGGTCGTCCAGCCGCCGGACGTGGAGGAGCTCGGCCTCCACGGTGCCGAGGCGCACGTCGTTCAGCCGGTCGCGGAAGGCGCGGCGGGCGTGGTGCAGGAGATCGACGTGGACCGGCGGGCGAGGCAGCGAGACCCCGTAGTACGCCGAGCGCTCGACGAGCGTCGTCCAGTCGAACGCCTTCCCGTTGTAGGTGAGAAGGATCGACGAGACGGCGATCTCCGCCCCGACCTGCTCGAGGAGGGGGACTTCCTCCTCGAGTGAGCGGGCGAGGTACTGCGTCACGTGGATCCCGTCTCCCTCCGGTCGGCCCAGGGCGGCCAGGAACACCGGCGCCCCGCCGAGGCCGAGGGTCTCGAGGTCAAGGAAGAGGGCCTCCGCAGGAGAAACCAGCGCCAGGAGCTGGAGGAAGAGGGGGTGCGAGGTGGGGAGCCACGTCGACAGGGTCTCGTGCACGCGCTCGGCGTCGAGCGGGCTGCCCCAGTCCTCGATCAAGGAAGCGGCGGCCTCGCACCAGCGAGGGTGCCCAAGGAGGGAGGGGATCGACTTGTACCCCTCCTGGCGTAGATCGTGGTCGCGGGCGCAGCCGATCCCGAACAGGAGCCTGAGCTCGGAAAGGAACGCTTCCTTTGCGGACCGCACGTCCGGGAAGGACAGGCTGACCGGAAGGAAAGACTCGATGGCCAGGCACTCTCCTCCGGAGGGACCCTCCCGCGGCGCTCCGCCGAGGGCGTCCTTGAGACCCTTCTCGGCATAGCGCGCAAGGAGGGTCTCGAGGCGTGCCTTCGTGGGAGTCGCGCGGGGGTCGCGCCCCAAGAGCCACCCTACGATCCGATCGATGTCCGACATGGCGTCGCGCGGGCGGCCGACGCAGAGGAGAGGACTACTTCTCGCCGATGTAGGGCAAGAGGGCGAGCTTCCGGGCGCGGTTGATCTCCTGGCCAAGCCGGCGCTGATGCTTGGCGCACAGGCGGGTCGCCCGCTTGGGGAGGATCTTCCCCAGGCGGTTCATGTACTGCCGCAACTCCTCCGGTTTCTTGTAGTCCAGGGCAGTGTTCCGCTCGCAGATCTTACAGACACGTCTTCGCTTGTAGAACATGACTTAGAAAGGGACCTCCTCGTCCGTTGCGAGGGCCTTCGCCTGAGCGTCCTCCCCCGCGGGGGCCGACCCTGGCTCGCTCGTGGAGCGAGGGGCCCCGCCGAGGAATTGGACCGACTGAGCGACGACCTCGACCACTTGTTTCTTCTCTCCCTCTTGATTCTCGAAGCTGTCGATCCGCAACCGACCCTCTACCGCCACCGACCGCCCCTTGGTCAGGTAGTTCGCGCAGTTCTCCGCCTGCGCCCCCCAGACGACGATTGGGACGAAGGTGACCTCCTCCTGCATCTGGCCGGCTGAGTCCTTGTACTGGCGGTTGATGGCGACCGCGAACCGCGTCCGCGCCGTCCCGCTGGGGGTGTACTTCAACTCGGGATCCCGGGTCAGGTTCCCAATCACGATCACCTTGTTCAGGCCGGCGGACATCGTGCCCTCCCCCTATGCCTCGCGGAGTACGATCTCGTAGCGGAGGAGCTCTTCGTCGATGTTCAGGCGTCCCTTCACCGGCTCGACCGCGGTCGACGGAAGGCGGAAGGTCATGTAGCCGTAGTAGCCCTCGGCGTGGTGGCGGATCTCGTAGGCGAGGGTCCTCTTTCCCCAGTCGGTCGTCTCCACAACCTCGCCCCCGTTCTCGGCGATGAGGCCCTTGATCCTGCTGAGCTTGTTGCCCCGGTCCTCCTCCGAGAGGTCGGGCCGGATGACGTAGACGATCTCGTAGTCCTTCACTCTCACGCTCACACCTCGCTCTCTCTAGCCTGCGGAGGATACCTCCCCGGCTGGGGTCGGCGCAAGGGGCGTCCGTGGAACCCCCCTTGGAGTCCTTCCTCCTTCCCTCCAGGAGCGGGGAACGGATAGGAGAGCCCGCAGGAAGACCCTTCTCCTCTCGACCAGGTCTTGACACGACGTCCCTCCGTAACTATAATGAGCCCAATTCTCCGGGAGCCGCGAGGGAACGTCCATGCCGGAAAGGGCTAAGCTGGAGAGAGTTTCGGGATTTCTTCCTCGCCGGGCTCAGGGAGAACGGGAAGAGGCATACTAAGCCACAGGGTGGAGCGTGGGCGCTCCGAAGACGGAGAGTTGCAGCCTGGAGGTGCACAATGAAGTGGAGTGGGTACCCGAAGCGGGGAGCGGTGGAGCTGCGGAAGGCGTTCGGGAAGCGGACGTTCTACTACCTGATGCTGGTGGCGTCGCTGGGGGTTCTACTCGGCGCGAGCGTCAAGTGGCACGGCTAGCCGGCGGGCTGGACGAGAAGGCGCGACGAAGCTAGGGACTCTAAAAGAAGGAGGAGATGACGATGAAGTGGAGTGGTTACACGAGGAGAGGGGCAGACCAGATCGGGAAGGTCTTTGCGAAGCGGACGTTCTACTACCTGATGTTGGTGGCGTCGCTGGGGGTTCTACTCGGCGCGAGCGTGAAGTGGCACGGCTAGCCGGCGGACGGGACGAGAAGGCGCGACGAAGCTAGGGACTCTAAAAGAAGGAGGAGATGACGATGAAGTGGAGTGGTTACACGAGGAGAGGGGCAGACGAGATCGGGAAGGTCTTTGCGAAGCGGACGTTCTACTACCTGATGTTGGTGGCGTCGCTGGGGGTTCTACTCGGCGCGAGCGTGAAGTGGCACGGCTAGGCGCTTTGTAGCGAAGGGACTGCGTTTCGCTCGCCCCCCACGGGGGCTTGAGGTATAGTTGGAAGGCGAGCTTCCTTAGGGCGAAGGGAGGGGAGTGAGCCTTCCAAGACGGGTCAAGGCCTACGTCGGAGTCGTCACGTGTCTGGCTTTGGCCGCTCTGGTCTACGCGGGCTACTCCCTCCCGGTCTTCACCGCGGGCGAGGGACTTGCGCTCGCCATCTTCCTCGTTCTTGCCTTCCTCGCCGAGGTCTACGCGACCTGGATCCCGGCCTACGGTTCGGAGCTGTCCAGCTCAATAGCGATCTACTTGGGCGCGCTTCTCATTCTGGGGTGGCCCCCGACGCTCTTCATCGTGGGGATCGCCAGCCTTGCTGCCGAAGTCCTCATGCGCTGGGACAGGCTTCGAGCAGAACCCCGCCGATTCGCCTACGTGGTCGGCTTCAATGTCGGCCAGCTCATCCTCTCGGTGACGGTGGCCGGGGCGGTCCTCGAGGCCGTCAGTCGTTCTCCCTACTCCCTCTCGTCGCTCCCCCAGTATGGGTTGGCGCTCCTCGCGTTCGTGGCCTACGCCGCTCTGAACCTGTCCCTCGTGGCGACCGTGGTCGGGCTATCAGAAAGGAAGCGGTTCCTCCACACCTTCGTCTCCCATGTGCGGGACTTCAACCTTCAGTACCTCGTCCTCTGCGTGCTTGCTCTTCTCCTCGCCGTCCTCTACTCGCTTTCCGTCTGGCACATGCTCCTGGCTCTCGTCCCGCTCGTCCTCGTTCACGTCTCGTTCCGCGGCTATCAGAGGCTGCAGACCGAGACGCGGAAGACCTTCGAGAGGATCTCGTCCATTCTGGATGAGCGCGATCACGACACGGCGGTGCACTCGAGTGCCGTCGCCACCCTGGCGGCACAGATCGGCCAGGAGCTTGATCTTCCGGAACGAGAGTTGGAGAAACTGGACGTCGCGGCGCGCGTTCACGATATCGGGAAGGTCGGGGTTCCTGATGCGATTCTGCTCAAGCCCGGACCTCTCTCTCCAGAGGAATGGACGGTGATGAAGCGGCACTCGGTGCTCAGTGCCGAGCTGATCGCGGGCCTCGAGATCTACGCCCCGGTCGCCGATGCCGTTCGGCACGAGCACGAGCGCTGGGACGGCACCGGCTACCCGGACGGCCTTCCCGGGGAGACGATCCCCCTCCTCTCGAGGATCATCGCAGCAGCGGACGTCTACTGCGCGCTCTCCGTCGATCGTCCGTACCGGAAGGCCCTTAACTCTGCTGAGGCGAAGCGGACGATCACCGAAGTGGCTGGAAAGGTCCTCGACCCCGGAGTCGTCGATGCCCTCCTGCGCGTGCTCTCCCGGGGCGAGGGCAAGGCGTCCTGAAACCGATTGCCGGGGCGAGGAGAACCAGGTAGACTTCCCCCCATCCCATGTTCCTCATCGTTTCGGTCCTTCTGGGCGTGGCCATCGGCTACGCTGCGGGCGGGAGGCTCTCCCATCTGGCGCGCCTGCGCCTCCGCGCCACCTGGCTCGTTCTCCTTGCGCTCCTTGTCCAGCTTCTCATCTTTCCCCTGTTCACGGATCGGCCGCTCCTTCCGTACGCCACGACGTCCCTTCACCTCTCGAGCTACGCCCTCGTCTTTCTCTTTCTTGCGCTGAACTGGCGCCAGTGGGCTCTCCTTCTGACAGGGGTTGGCGCGGGCCTGAACCTGATCGCCATCGCTGCGAACAGGGGCTACATGCCGGCCTCACCCACCGCGCTCGCCCGCGCGGGGAAGGCAGAGGCAGCCGGGCGGCTGGCAGCGGAAGGCGTCTATGGGAACGTCTGCGCGATGGGAGAGGGGACTCGCCTTGACGTCCTCGGCGACTGGCTGTACCTCCCGCAGGGTGTCCCCTTCGCCACCGCCTTCAGCCTTGGGGATCTCCTGATCGGGATTGGGCTCGTCGGGCTCATCGTCTGGGGGATGAGGGCGCGTGGTGGCTGACCTCTCCTCCTTCCTCCGGCCGCGCTCCGTCGCCGTGGTGGGGGCCAGTCCCAGACCGGGCTCGGTCGGAGGTGAGATCTTGCGAAACCTCCTGCGCTGTGGGTACCGAGGCGAGGTCTACCCGGTGAACCCAAAGCACGCGGAGGTGGAAGGGCGCCCTTGCTTCCCCGACGTGCGCGTTCTCCCTCGCCCAGCGGACCTCGCGATCCTCGCTGTGGACAAGAGCCGCGTTCCCGAGGTCGTCCGGTCTTGTGGGGAGGTTGGCACGAGGAACCTCGTGATCGTGACCGCCGGGTTCAAAGAGGCGGGGAAGGAGGGGGAAGAGCGCGAGGAAGAGCTGCGGCGGCTTGTCCGGCGCTATCGCCTGAACCTCGTCGGGCCGAACTGCATGGGGATCGTCTCGAGTGCCCCCTCGGCACCGCTCAACGCCTCCTTCTCCCGGTGGTTCCCGAAACCGGGAGGGATCGCCTTCATCTCCCAGAGCGGGTCCCTTGGGGAGACGGTCCTCGAGTCCTTCGGCGAGATGGGGCTTGGGCTTTCGCTCTTTGTCAACCTGGGGAACCGGGCCGGCCTCTCGGAGAACGACTTCCTCGCTCATCTGGAGAAAGACGAGGCCAGCCGCATCGTCTTTCTTTACCTGGAGAGCTTTGCCGACCCCGTGGGCTTCAGGCGGCATGTGGAGAGGATCAGCCGGACGAAGCCCGTGGTCGTCCTGAAGTCGGGGCGAACGCAGGCCGGGGCGGCGGCCGTCGCCTCGCATACCGGGTCCCTCGCGAGTGCGGACGCGGTCGTCGACGCGTTCCTCGACCAGTGCGGGGCGGTGCGGGTGACGTCGATCGTCGAGCTCCTCCGCGCCCTGCGCGCCCTGGAACGGGGGGCTCTGCCGCGGGGGCGGAGGGTGGCGATCCTGACGAATGCGGGCGGAGCAGGAATCATCGCCGCCGACGCCTGCGAGCGGTCGGGAATCGAGGTTCCCCGCCTTCCGGACCCAGCCCGCGCCAAGCTCGCAAGCTTCCTTCCTGCCGAGGCGGGCCTGCGGAACCCGGTCGACATGATCGCCACCGCCGGCGCGGACCACTATGAGGCGGGGCTCCGCGTCGCCCTGTCCAGCGTAGACGCCGGGATCGTCATCTTCCGTCCGCCGCTTGTCCTGGCCGAGGCCCCGGAGGCCGTCGCCGACGCGATCCTTCGCGCCGCGAGGGATGTGCCGGGGAAGCCCGTCCTCGTCTCCACAACAAGCCGTGGCCCGTCCGTCGGGCCGTTCGTCGCTCGCCTCGAGGCGGAGAAGGTTCCGACCTACGTCATGCCGGAGGAGGCGGTGGATGCCCTCGCCATCCTCGTCCGGATCGGGGAGCTGCGCGACCGCCCGCGACTCCCGCAGCATCGCCCCTCGCCAGACAGGGGCCGGCTCGGCGGCATTCTGGCCGGGGCGCGCGAGGAGGGCCGCGCCTCCCTCCGATTCGAGGAGGGAGCCAAGGTGCTGGCGGGCTACGGGATCGCGGTTTGCCCGTTCGCCTACCCGACCGTGGCCGAGGATGCCGCTTTGGCTGCGGCGGAGCTAGGGTTCCCGGCGGTGGCCAAGGTCGATGCCCCGGGGCTCTTCCACCGCTTCGAGCGCGGGGCGATTGTGACGGGAATCCGTACGCCGGAGGAGGCGCGCGACGCCTTCCAGCGCCTCTCTGCGCTGATCGAGGAAGAGGCGTGGGCGGGAGGACGGGTCCTCCTCCAACCCTGCCTCACTGGCCGCGAGCTGATCCTGGGGATGAAGCGCGACCCCTCGTTCGGGCCGGTCCTGATGTTCGGGGTCGGGGGAACGCTTGTCGAGGCCCTTCGTGACGTCGCCTTCGGGGTCGCTCCTCTCTCTCTTGATCAGGCAGAGCGGATGATCCGCTCGATCCGCGCCTTTCCTCTCCTGGGGGCGTTTCGCGGGCTTCCGCCGGTGGACCTCTCCGCCCTGGCGCGCGCCCTTGTCAGGCTGGGGAATCTCGCGCTGGACCTTCCTCTGATCGAGGAGGTCGATCTGAATCCGTTCATCGCCGGGGAAACCTCGGCCGCGGTGGACCTCCTGATCAAGCTCCAGGGATAGTGGGGCCGGTTCCTCCGTCGCCTGCCCGCGAGCCCGGGCCGCCCCAGGGCATGCCCTCCCTCTGAGCGACTCGCCGCGGCGGGAGGGGCAGTGCCCGGTCCGCGTCTTGATGCGGCCTTCGCTCAAACATGTGACATTCGTCACGTTCCAACCTCTGCGGGCTGCACAAAGCTTAGGAACGAAAGAAATGGCGTTTTAGTGACAGTTATCACATTGCACCTCGGGCTCTCATCCAAACTCGCCCGCGGCCCTCTCTGTGATCTGCATCACCTTCAGGCGGCCGACCGGCGGGGCTCACGGCACGTTCCATTCCCTACGCACCCTCGCTCTGTACCGGCGGCTACAGGATGGGGTATCGTTCAGGCGTAGCCATACGAAGTCGTCCAGAAGAAGGCTTTCCTGCCGGGCAGCGAACGACAGGAAGGCGCGGCGAGGGAGGTTGAAGTCCGGGTGAAGGGGCTCCGGGTGGTCGCAGTCGCCGCGGTCGTCCTAGGGGCGAGCGCGTCCCTTCTCGGGTGCTTCGCCATCAACTCCCTTCCGGTGGCGAGCTTCACCCGAAGCCCGTCCTCTGGCCAGGCTCCGCTCGATGTCCGCTTCGACGCCACTCGGTCCGCGGACGCGGACGGCACGATCGTCCGCTACGATTGGACGTTCGGCGACGGAGGGGAGGCCAGCGGACCGGAAACGACGCACGTCTACGAGAGTCCCGGCCTGTACGAAGCCGTTCTTGCCGTCACCGACAATCGCGGGGCGAGCGCGTCGCGCGCCAGGATGGTCGATGTCGTCGATCCCAACGGCGGCCCTCCGGTCGGTCCGGAGGTCGGGAAGAAGGCGCCGCCGTTCACGCTGCCAGACCTCGATGGGAACGAGGTCTCCCTCCTTGACTTCCACGGGGGGGTGGTCCTCCTCGACTTCTGGGCAAGCGCGTGTACACCCTGCCGGACCACGCTTCCTTGGCTTGAGAAGCTGCGGGCGCAGTACGCCGGCCAGGGCCTCGTCCTGCTTGGGGTCTGCCTCGACAGCGATGTCGAGGGGGCACGCGCCTTCCTGGAGGCGAGCGGCTGCCAGATGCTCGCCCTGTGGGGCTCGCTTGCCGCCGCGGAGGGGGTGAAGGCCCTATACGGCGTTGACCGTATCCCGCGCACGTTTCTGATCGACCGGCAAGGGGTCGTCCGCTACGTGGACCACCCGATCCGCCTTCGTGAGAGGGACATCGAGCCCTGGCTGTGAGGGGAGGCCTACGACGTGGCCCTCTCCATGTCAGCTGAATAAGACCCTCGACTCGCGGCGGCGTTGAGGCACGCCCGCTCCAGAAGGACGCGCTGCGCCCGGGCGACGTTCTCCCGCTTCCCTTGCCATGCGGCGAGGGCCGGCTCCTGGATGGCGCGGCTGTAGGAGAAGGTAAGGCGCCAGGGGTGTGGGCCGAGCGCGTTCAGCGCCTGGAGGTGGGCCGTGGCGAGGAGGGCGCTCTGGCCGCCTGAGAGGAAGGCGATCCCCGGTACAGCCGCCGGGACCGTCCTGCGCAGGACGCGGAGCGTCGCTTCGGCGACCCTCTCCACCCCCTCCTGGCGGGGGCAGGACTTGCCCGAAAGGACCATGTTGGGCTTGAGGACGGTCCCTTCGAGGCGGACACGCTGGCGGCGGAGCTCGCCGAAGAGGTGCGCGAGGGCGGCCTCCGTCGCCTCCTCGCACCGCTCGAGGGGGTGGTCTCCATCCATCAAGACCTCTGGCTCGACGATCGGGACGAGTCCTGCCTCTTGGCACAGGGCGGCGTAGCGCGCGAGGGCATGCGCGTTCACCGCAAGGCAGGTTTCGGTCGGGAGTCCCAACCCGACCGCGATCACGGCGCGCCACTTCGCGAAGCGCGCCCCAAGGGCGCGGTACTCGGCCAAGCGCTCGAAGAGTCCGTCCAGGCCCTCGGTTACCCGCTCCCCGGGGAAGCCGGGAAGGGCGGTCGTCCCCCGGTCGACCTTGATCCCAGGGAGGATCCCCTTCTGAGAGAGGAGGCCCGGGAAGGGCGTTCCGTCCGACGACGTCTGGCGGATCGTCTCGTCGAACAGGATGGCACCGGAAAGGAAGGACTCGACGCCGGGCGTCGTGAACAGCGCTTCTCGGTAGGCGCGGCGGGCCTCCTCGGTCGAAGGAACCCCGGCCCGCGCGAAGCGCTTCTCGATCGTTGCTGTGCTCTCGTCTGCGGCGAGGATCCCCTTCCCCAGGGCGACGAGCGTCTGGGCGGTCTCCTCGAGGGCTGTTGCGTCCATGCGGAACCTCCTCTTCTCCCGGTCCGGGCGGCTTCTCCGATTTTACCCTCTTGCCGTGTCGATACCCCGTTCCGGTTGGCTCCCGGCGGAGAACGGGGGTATAGTCGGCCGCATGAAGCCGTTTGCCGTCAATAAGCCGCTCATCGGGATGCTCCACCTCCTCCCCCTGCCTGGCAGCTACCGCTACCCCGGAGGCGGCGTGACGCCGATCCTCGACGCCGCGCTGCGGGATCTCGCTGCTCTGGAGGCCGGGGGCGCGGATGGGGCAATCGTGGAGAACCTCGGGGATGCCCCGTACGCCAAGCTCGCCCCGATCGAGACCGTGACCGCGATGGCGGTGATCCTGCAGGAGATCGTGAGGAAGGCCCGCGTCCCGATCGGGGTGAACGTGCTGCGGAACGACGGGAAGGCGTCGATCGCCATGGCAGCGGCGACCGGGGCCTCCTTCATCCGGGTCAACGTCTTCTGCGGGGTGGCGTTCACCGACCAAGGGGTGATCGAGGGGGAGGCCCACACCCTCCTCGACCTTCGCAGGCGCCTCGGCCTTGAGATCGGCCTTCTCGCCGACGTCCACGTCAAGCACGCCGCTCACCCGGAGTCGATTGAGCACGCCGCCCTGGACGCGGCGCGGAACCTCCCGGACGGTCTCGTCGTCTCCGGGATCGCCACTGGGAAGAGGACTCCCCCAGAGAACCTGCAGGCGGTGAGGCAGGCCAGCACGCTCCCTGTCCTGATCGGAAGCGGGGTTCGCATCGACAACCTCTCCGTGTACCACGCCGCGGACGGGTTCATCGTCGGCACCTCGCTCAAGGAAGGAGGGAAGGTGGAGGCGCCGGTCGAGGCGAAGCGGGTCCGAGCCCTCGCCGAGGGGATCGCCGACCTGCGAGACGAGGCGTGAGCCGGATCGTCGTCCTCGGCGACCTGAACCTCGATGTCCTCGTCCACCTTCCGAAGAGCCTTCCCCGCGGTGAAGAGGAGAGGACCCCGGTGCGTGCCTCTCCCGGGGGGTCGGCCGGGACGTTCGCCCGCCTCGCCGCGCGCCAAGGGGCGGACGTCCTGTTCGTGGGGGCGGTCGGGGAGGACGTCGTGGGGGACGCTCTCGTCCAGTCTCTGCGCTCGGCTGGGGTCACCGCGCACGTGAAGCGGGCGAAGCTCCCGACTGGGACGGTCGTCTCGCTCTGGGGCAAGGACGAGCGGACGATGCTCTGCTCGCGCGGGGCGAACGACGGCCTGGACAAGGCATGGGTCGACGGGGTCTCCTTCGCGGGAGCCGACCACCTCCACCTCTCCGGGTACGCCGTCCTCTCCGACGCGCAGCGTGCGGCGGCCAGGACTGCGATGGCGCGCGCCCGCGCGGGCGGGATCACCTCCTCCCTCAGTGTCCCTCCAGCGAGCCTCCTCCGCGACTACGGCCCGCCGCGTTTCCTGGAGGATGTGGCGGAGTCCGACTGGCTCCTTCTCAACCTGAAGGAGGGACGTGTCCTGACCGGCCGGAGGAAGCCCGAGTCGGTCGTCGACGCCCTTGCTTCCTCCCATCCGGCCGGGGCCCTCACCCTGGGCGCGGAGGGTTCCCTCGCCTGGCGGGGGGGGGAGCGCAGCCGGCGCACCGCCCGCCCCCTCGACCTCGTCGACACGACGGGAGCCGGAGACGCCTTCGCCGCAGGGTTCGTCGTCGCCCTCCTTGACGGCAGGACGCTCGATCAGGCGAACAGCACCGGGTCCAGCCTCGCCGAGAGGGCCCTCTTGGAGAGGGTGTCTCCCCACTAGAGGGGGGCGGCGGCCGTCGGTTATGATGCTGGCCCGACGGCGTAGGAGCATCCCTGGGGGTGCTTCGCGCCCGACCGGGAGGCGGTGGGACGCTCTGGAGAACGGAGATCGACCGCGCTCTTGCCGCCGGCGGCCGGAAGACCACGTAGAGGAAGAGGAGTCGAGCTCATGCCCACCGGCGACGTGCCGAACGGAACGGGACCCGTGCGAAACGGACGTCCGGCGCGCGTCTCCATCTTCACCTACGGCCCGACCACGTTCGACGAGAGGCCGGGGACGCGTGTCGACGAGTGCCTCCCGTGCCAGGACCCGTCTGCGCTCGTGTGGGTCGACGTCGACACGGTAGACGATCCCCACGTCCTCGACCAGCTCGGGCATCGCTTCGGGCTCCACCCCCTCGTCTTGGAGGACATCCGCTCGACCGACCAGCGGCCGAAGGTCGAGGACTACGAGGGCTACCTGTACGTCGTCCTGCGGATGCTGCGCCACGTCGACGGGGAGGAGGACCTCCTCGACGAACAGGTGAGCCTCGTCCTCGGCCCGTCGTTCGTCCTCTCGTTCCAGACGGGGCGCGAGGGCGACGTCTTCGACCCCGTGCGCGAGCGCCTCCGGACCGCGAAGGGGCCACTGCGCAAGCTCGGAGCCGACTACCTGGCGTATGCCCTGATCGACGCGATCGTGGACCACTGCTTCCTCCTCCTCGAGCGGGTGGGGGACCGGGTCGAGGACCTTGGCGATGAGATGGTCCAGGACCCGCAGCGAAAGACGCTGGCCGACCTCCACCGCCTCAAGCGAGAGCTGCTCTTCCTTCGAAAGTCCGTCTGGCCTCTGCGGGACGTGATCGCGCGCCTGGAGCGCGGGGAGTCGGCGCTCTTTCAGGAGCACACACTCGTCTACCTGCGCGACGTCCACGACCACGCGATCCAGGTTGCCGATCGGATCGACACGTACCGCGACATGCTCGCCGGGATGTTCGAGATCTACCTCTCCAGCCAGTCGAACCGGATGAACGAGGTCATGAAGGTCCTGACGATCATCGCCACGATCTTCATGCCCCTCACCTTCATCGCCGGGGTGTACGGGATGAACTTCCGCTTCCTCCCAGAGGTCGAGTGGCGCTACGGCTACGCCTTTGCCCTCGGCCTGATGGCGCTCGTCGCTCTGGCGATGCTCCTCTACTTCAAGCGAAGGAACTGGTTGTAGGAGCGAGTGCGACGCGGTTTCTCACCCTGCGGGACGCCCTCCCGAGGGCTTGCGTGGGGGAGCCTTTCCCGGCAAGATTCCGCCCGATTGTCCAACGGGGCGCTTCACAAGACGGGTGTGTTGGGGGTGGCGGAGCGCGCCCATCTTGCCGAAGGGAATCGCTAGGCAGCGGCTCCGCGATCCCTCGGCGAGGCACGTTCCCTGAGCCACCCGAGTAGGAAAGGAGGATGGATGCACGGGGCGTCGCTGTTTGAGACCTACGCGTTGTGGACGGTCCTCGGGATCGCCGTCATCGGGCTTTTGTACGCCCTTTTCCTGCGACGGCAGGTGATGCGCGAGGACAAGGGGACCGAGAAGATGCAGGAAGTCTGGAACGCGATTCGGACGGGGGCAGACACCTACCTGAATCGCCAGCTCAGGACCATCCTGCCCTTGATCATCCTTCTCACGGTCGTCCTCTTCTTCAGCGTCTATATCGTTCCTCCGAGTGCTGAGGCCGTGGAGCGATTCAGCGGCATGGGCGAGAGCCAGGTGAAGCTGCTCATCGGGCTGGCGCGGGCGGCGGCGTTCATCATGGGTGCCTTCTTCTCCCTCATGGTCGGGCAGTTCGGGATGAGGATGGCGGTCCAGGGGAACGTCCGCGTCGCCTCCGCTGCGCGATCGAGCTTCGAGAAGGCGGTCAAGATCGCGTACCGCTCCGGAACGATCACCGGGATGCTCACCGACGGGCTCGGCCTCTTCGGCGGGACGATCATCTTCGTTCTCTTGGGGAAGGCGGCGCCGGACGCGCTTCTGGGGTTCGGGTTCGGTGGGACGCTCCTGGCGCTCTTCATGCGCGTCGGCGGCGGGATCTTCACCAAGGCGGCTGACGTCGGCGCGGACCTCGTGGGCAAGGTCGAGGCGGGGATCCCGGAGGACGATCCCCGCAACGCCGCGGTCATCGCGGACCAAGTCGGCGACAACGTCGGTGACTGCGCCGGGATGGCGGCCGACATCTTCGAGAGCTACGAGGTCACGATCGTTTCCGGGTTGATCCTCGGGCTCTCTCTGGTGGCCCTGACCGGCGAGCTGAAGTGGATCGTCTTCCCGCTTCTCGTCCGAGGGATCGGGGTCTTCGCGTCGATCATCGGGACCTACCTCGTCCGCGGCAAGGGTGCGAAGGGGAACGCGATGACCGCGATCAACCGCGGGTTCTACAGCTCGGCCGCGATCTGCCTGGCCGGGTTTGCCTTCCTTGCCCACTTCTACATGAAGGAGTGGCGCGCCTTCTTCTCGGTCGGGGTCGGGATCGTGCTCGCGATCGTCATCGACGAACTGACCAAGTACTTCACCGACACGCACCACAAGCCGGTGAAGGACATCGCCGGCTCGGCGAGGACCGGCTCAGCGACGCTGATTCTGAGAGGCCTCGGTGTCGGCTACGAGTCGTCGGTCTACTCCGTCCTCGTCATCGCAGCGACGATCCTGGCCGCGGTGTTCATCTACTGGGGGATGCCGATTCAGTACGTCCTGTACGGGATTGCCATGACCGGCATCGGGATGCTGACCCTGACCGGAAACAACGTCGCTATGGACTCGTTCGGCCCAATCGCCGACAACGCCAACGGGATCGGCGAGATGGCCGGACTGGACAAGAAGTCGCGCCAGGTCATGGCCGACCTCGACGCGGTCGGGAACACGACCAAGGCGATCACCAAGGGCGTGGCCATCGGCTCGGCGGTCATCGCCGCCGTTTCCCTGTTTGGCTCGTACATCACCGACGTGGTGAAGATCGACCCCCTGGCCCTCGCCTCCGGGATCCGCATCAACTTGCCCATCGTGTTCATCGGCTTCCTGATCGGTGGCGCGCTGCCGTGGCTGTTCAGCTCGCTCACCATCAGCGCGGTCGGCCGATCCGCGAGCCTGATCGTGGAGGAGGTCCGGCGCCAGTTCAGGATCCCGGGCCTCATGGAGGGGAAGGTCCCGGCGGACTACCGACAGGCCGTGGCGATCTGCACGAAAGCGGCGCAGCGCGAGCTTATCCCGCTCGCCGTGCTCGCGGTGCTGACGCCGCTCATCGTCGGGTTCTCCCTGGGCGTCGAGGCCTTGGGTGGGTTCCTCGCCGGCGTCATCCTCTCCGGTCAGCTCCTCGCCGTGTTCATGGCGAACGCCGGCGGGGCGTGGGACAACGCGAAGAAGATGATCGAGGACGAACCGTCCGATCCGGCCAAGAACACCGGGAAGGGCTCGGAGCGGCACAAGGCGTCGGTCGTTGGAGACACGGTGGGGGACCCGCTGAAGGACACGGCGGGCCCCGCCCTGAACCCGATGATCAAGGTCATCAACCTCGTCTCGTTGATCGCCGCGCCGATCATCGTCGCGCAGAAGACGCTGACCCCAGCGGGGATTGTGATCATCGCCGTGGGTACCGTTGCCGTCGTGTTCTCCGTCTGGTACTCCCGGCGGGGGAGCAGGGCGTCGGCAAAGGCGCAGTAGGACGGGTCTGCTGGCGAGGCCGCGCCTCCTCTCGTGCGTCGGGAGGCGCGGCCGCTTCCCTCCGGGAGGCAACCGTCGCTTCACGAAGGGCGGCGGAGGACGGGAGCTATGGATAGGGCGGATCTGAAGGCGGCCTGGCAAGCGATCTCGACCGACGCCGCGGCGGCAAGGCTGCACGTGGACGTCGGGAAGGGGCTCTCCGCGCACGAGGCGAGAGAGCGCCTGAAGCGCCACGGTCCGAACGCCCTGCCGGAGTCCCCGCCGACGCCGTTCTGGAAGCGGGTCCTCGGCCAGCTCAGGGGGTTCGTCGTCCTCATCCTGATCGCCGCGGCGGTCATCTCGCTCGTCGTCTACTTTGTTGATCCGGAGAGGCTCGGCTGGCTCGACTCGCTTGTGATCCTGGCGATCGTCGCCCTGAACGCCGTGGTGGGCGCGGTCCAGGACAGTCGAGCGGAGAAGGCACTCCAGAGCCTGAAGGAGATGTCTGCGCCCGAGGCCCAAGTCCTCCGGGACGGCGTGCGTGTGACGGTCCGCGCCCGCGACCTCGTTCCAGGCGACGTCGTTCTTCTCGAGGCCGGAACGATGGTCCCGGCCGACCTGCGGCTGGCGGAGACCGCCCAGCTCCGCGTCGACGAGTCCTCCCTGACGGGGGAGTCGGTCCCGGTCGAGAAGAGGGCCGAGTCCCTTCTGGACGAGGAGACGGCGATCGCCGACCGGGGGAACTGCGCGTTCCTCGGGACGACCGTCGTCTACGGCCGCGGACGGGGGATCGTCGTGGGGACCGGGACCGGGACCCAGCTTGGCCAGATCGCGGAGATGATCGAGGAGACCCAAGAGGAGACCCCTCTCCAGAAGAAGCTCGAGGAGTTCGGGAAGCTCCTGGGGACGATCATCCTCGTCGTCTGCGGCATCGTCTTCGTGTTGGAGATCGTCCGAGACCCGAACATCAACGTCCTATGGAAGGAGGGCCTGCGGTCGTACCTCGCCACGGGGAAGGGAGATCTGATCCGGTTCCTCATGGTTGCGGTCAGCCTCGCCGTGGCTGCGATCCCGGAGGGACTCCCGGCGATCGTCACGATGTGCCTCGCGCTGGGGACGCGCGAGATGCTGAAGCGCCACGCCCTCGTCCGGCGCCTCCCCTCCGTGGAAACGCTCGGCGCAGCGACCGTGATCTGCACGGATAAGACCGGGACCCTTACCCAGAACCAGATGACCGTGAAGGAGGTCTGGGCCGGGGGCCGCAGGTACGGGGTGAGCGGTCAGGGGTACGACCCGAAGGGCGCGTTCGAGCTTGAGGGGAAGGAGGTCGGCGCTCTGGGGCATCCGGTCCTCCACCGCGCCCTGTGGGCTGGCCTCCTGTGCAGCGACGCCGAGCTTCGACAGGACGCCAAGGGCCACCGGGTCGTCGGAGACCCGACCGAGGGGGCGCTCCTCGTCGCGGCGGCCAAGGCGGGAATGGACCACCGGTCGGCGGTCGTGGCCTTCCCACGTGCGGCGGAGATCCCGTTCGATTCGGATCGCAAGCGGATGACGACGATCCACTCGGGGACGGAGACCGCGCCAATCGTGGTGCGGAGCGGGGAGTACGTAGCCCTGGTCAAGGGGGCGCCGGACGTCGTCCTTGGCCTGTGCGACCAGATCGAAGAGGACGGCGGACCAGCCGTCCTCGCCGGAGCGACGCGGGGCGAGATCGAGAGGGTGAACGCCGGGATGGCTTCTCTGGGCTTCCGGGTCCTCGCCGTCGCCTACCGCCCCCTTCCAGGCCTTCCCCGGGAGCTCACTCCGGAGGCCGTGGAACGGGACCTCGTCTTCCTCGGCCTCCTCGGGATGCAGGACCCGCCGAGGCCGGAAGTGGCCGGGGCGATCGAGAAGGCGCGCGAGGCGGGACTGCGCACGATCATGATCACCGGCGACCACGTGGCGACCGCGGAGGCGATCGCGAGGCAGATCGGCCTCCTCCGTCCGCACGGGCGCGTCGTGTCCGGGGCCGAGATCGACCATCTCGTGGAGGGGGAACTGGCGCTCAAGATCGACGAGATCGACGTCTTCGCCCGCGTCTCCCCGCACCACAAGGTGAAGATCGTCGACGCTCTCCGCTCGCGGGGCGACGTGGTCGCGATGACCGGGGACGGGGTCAATGACGCCCCTGCGCTTCGCCGGGCGGACATCGGGATCGCGATGGGGATTGCCGGGACGGACGTGGCCAAGAACACAGCGGACATGGTTTTGACCGATGACAACTACGCCTCGATCGTCGCCGCGGTCGAGCAGGGGCGGACGATCTACGCCAACATCCGCAAGACGATCTACTTCCTCCTCTCCTGCAACTTCGCCGAGGTGGCGATCATCTTCGGAGCCATCCTCATCGGCTGGCCTTCCCCTCTCACCGCGCTCCAGCTCCTCTGGCTGAACCTCCTCACCGACGGGGCCCCCGCCCTCGCCCTCGGGCTGGAGAAGGGCGAGCCGGACATCATGAGTCGGAAGCCGCGCTCCTCGAAGGAGCGGATCATCAACCGGGAGATGGCGACCGGGATCCTGTTTCAGGCCGGCGCGCTCACTGCGGTTGTCCTGGGGGTCTACGCCCTGGGGGTCTACACCCGCGGCGCGTTGCACGAGGACGCGGTGACCCTCGCCTTCGCCACCCTCGTCCTCGCTGAGCTTCCCCTGGCCTACGCCGTCCGGTCGGAACGCGTCCCTCTCTACCGGATCGGGTTCTTCACGAACCGCTACCTGCAGTGGGCGGTCCTCGGGGCGCTGGGACTGCTCCTGGTCGTCCTGTACATCCCGGGCTTGCAGGGGGTCTTCGATACGAGGACCCTCACCGGCTGGATGTGGGGCCTCGTCCTCCCTCTCATCGCCCTCCCCGCCCTCGTCCTTGAGGGCCGGAAGCTCTGGTGGGGAAGGTCCTCCAGGCGGGCCTAGGACGAAGTTCCTGAGCCGTCAGTAGTGGCTCCTCTGTTCTAGTGGGGTTTTCGTGAGGAGTGGGAGCCCGCCGTACTGTCTACACGCTGATGGTGTTGAGCAGGTCCAGTGCTCGTTTCTGCTCGGTGTTCGCTCTCGTCATCATCGTGAAGCGGGCTTCCTCACGTCCGGCTGTTCGGTGGCGACAGGTATTGCGCACGATCGTGCTGAGACTGGCCAGCAACGTGCGGAAACTGTGCGCCTCCGTGCCGTCCTCCAGCCTCTTGCTGTGTACCTTGTTGAGCGCCTTGGCTGACCGTTGCGCCGCTGCGACGGGATCACGGTCCCTCTTGTGTTCTTGCTCTTCGTCGCTGAACAATACCTCTCGCCACGCCTCCTTCATGTGCCATTCCACGTAGTAGGCCAGCATGCACAGGAAGATGTGCGAGCGCACCCGCCTCTCCAGATGATGGTAGATGGGACGTATCTTCAGATCGATTGACTTGAGCGATCGGAACGCTCGCTCCACCTGCGCCAGATCCTTGTAGCGCCGCACGGCGTCTTCTGTGCTCAGTCGCTCCTCGGCCAGGTTGGTGCGGATCACGTACAGACCGTCCAGCGCACGCTCGGCCGTGACGCTCTCCACCACCACACGGTACTCGAACGCGTCGTCTTCGATGTCCAGATGAATGTGCTTGGCCATCTTGTACTTGTTGACCACCCGCCCCACCCGTACGCCGATGGTCTCTTTCCCCTTCAGCCGCCCCCGCGCTACCATCCCCCGTACCCTCTCCAGCTCGTCCACGGTTGCTTCAATCAACGATTCCCGCGCGTGTTCCCGTCGCTGCGCCATCAGCGGATTGCGACAGACCACCAGGCGCTCCCCAGGAAAGTCAGGATGGGTCACCTCGCACAGATCGCGCTCGTCGAACAGGCTCATGTCAATCGTCCCACCCGGCAGCAGTTTGCGGATCTGTCCGCTACGTAATGCGCTCAGCCAATCGACTTCGCCCAGCTGCTTCAGTTGCTCAATCTGCTTCGACGAGATCATCCCGCGGTCCCCCACCAGCACGAAGCGAGCGATCCCAAACTCCTCTCGCGCCTTCTGTGCCTGAGCTGCAAGGGTCGATGCATCTGCCGTATTCCCTGGAAACACGCTGACGGATACCGGACACCCTCGTTCATCGGTGAGAAGGCCGTAGTTCACCTGGAGCTTTCCCTTCTTGCCGTCTCGGTTGTGGCCCACCATCGCCAGGGGACAGCTTTCTCCCTCCACGTAGCTGGAACTGAGGTCATACAGGACCAACCCATCCTCGCTCAGATGGCGTCTCGCCAGTTTCTTCTCGATCTTCTCCTGTCGATCCAACACCCAGTCCATCGCTGCGTACAGTTCGTCTTCGTCAGCATCGTCCACTCCGAGATCCTCGGGCAACGTGGTGTTGTCCCACCAGCGCGTCGTCGCCAGCTTGCTGTCGGGTTCAACAATGCGAGCAGCAACCATCGCCACGACCAGATCCCGCTGGCGTGAGCTGGTCGAAGAAAGAACCTGCTCCAATTCCAATCGTTTCATCGCCAACCGCACCGCGTCTACGTGTCCGTGGAGCTTGGAGCCGATGATCTCGAACAGCGAATCGGCCGGCGCCAGCTTCTCTCCTTTCAGTGCACGACGGAGGGTCTCCACCTGGTCGAGCGGGAAATGCGACAGGTTAGCCAGGGTACGCTTCTTGACCTTGCCCTCCTCGCGGTAGGACTCGCGCAGGAGGATGGCGGGCTTGGAGTTGCGGTTGGGGATGACGTGAATGTGCATGCCCACCATTATGCATATCTGCTCGCTCTTGTCAAGGATGCAGACCGGGATCAACATGCCTACATTTCTCAGGACAAATATCCCCAACGTCCAGACCGCATACGGCTTTGATGCGATTTCAGCTCAGGAACTTCGGCCTAGGACGCTGGGGGAGCGAGCCCCTTTGAGCCCGCTACCGGTCTCTTGGCGCGGCAGTTGACTTTCTCCTCTCGCGTGCGCTAGGAACAGGAGGGAAAGCCAAAGACGGGAGGTCGCACCATGGATGATGACGTGATGGGGATCCTTATAGCGGTCGCGCTGGGCATCGCCCTGGTCGTGGCGATCGTCCTCCTGATGATCCCGGAACCGGCGGAGCAGGCGGTGATCGCGACCGAACGCCTCGATGTCGCCGTCCTCTCCTTCGGGAACAGCTCCTCCTGGCCGGGGGTGGGAGAGACCGTGCGGACGCGCACCGAGACGCGGCTCGTGAATACGTCCGGCGTGACGGTCTTCTCTCGGACGCGGCTCGACGCCCTCCTGACCGAGCAGCTCCTGGGGGCGTCCGGCCTGATCGACCCCTCGACCGCGGCCCGGATCGGCCGCTTAACCGGCGTGAGCAAGCTCGTCGCAGGGTCGGTGAGCGGAGTGGAGTCGACCGCCGACGCCGTCACAATCTGCGAGGAGTGGAGCGGAGGAAGCTGCGTGCGCTCCGTTCCAGGGACCCAGTACACGATTCGTCTCCTCGGGCAGGTGGAGGTCCTGGATGCCGCGACCGGGCGGATCGAGCAGGCACGGGAGGTGGATAGCTCCGCGAGCACGACGGTCAAGGAGGGTGGCTCCTTCCCGGGGTACGAGACGCTGATCGTCCGCGCGGCGGACGACGTCGCCTCGGACGTCGCTTCCCTCCTCACCTCGACCTACACCCGCGAGCTCTACTACGGCCTCTACCGATCGGTGAAGCCGAAGCGAGACGGGTACGTCGGCGAGGGGGAGACATCGCGGTTCACGACCTCGGACGGAGAGGCCTCCCTGATCGTCCACTTCACGCGCGTCCGAGAGGATGAGACGTTCCAGGTCACCTGGGTCGACCCGGCCGGGAACCACGTCTCGACGTCCGACGACCTCGTCTCCGACGGGGAGTGGCGGGTCTACCGGCTCGACTTCGCTGGCCTTTCCACGGGGAGGTACGCTGTCCGCGGAACCCTCGGCGGGGTTCAGGCGTTCGAGAAGTCCTTCTTGCTTAAGCCGTAGGTAGGACGGAGGCAGCGAGAGCCACCGGGCCGAGCTCTCTTGGCCTGCGTCGCGTCTGCCAGGACACGCCGGCCTCCGCGAACCGGCACAGCGCGACGGTCGAGAAACACCGCGACCTCCACCTGGAGAGGTAGGTCACGGCGCGGAAGGGCGTCCTGGCCGTCAAGCGCGGACGCTCGACCTTGGTGCCTGGGAGCAGATCCTCTCCGGGAGACTCGGCCGAAAGAGGAGGAAGCGCGTCCTCGTCCAGTTCGTGGGCGAGCGACGCGCCTCCAGATACCTCTTTACGACTCCCGCGGAGCCCGGGTCTTTCTCCCTAGGAGCCGCCCGAGGAGCCGGCCTCTTCTGGAGCCGGGGTCGGGATCGGCATTACCTCGGGAGACGAGGTCTGCGGCGGCGGGGTCGGCGTCACGGGCGGAGTGACCGCAACCGGAGGAACGATCGAGAACGTCGTCTCGACCTTCTCATTCACCACCACGGTGTAGGTTCCAGGGGCGAGGTCCTTCCCGTCGAGGAGAACGACCTGGTTGAATGGAACGATCGCCTGGGCGCAACCTTGACCCGGGGTCTTGAGGGTCGTGATCGTCACGGCGTACGTGTTCCCCTGCCGCGCCTGCGAGACCTGGTCGATCTTCGTGCAGCTGTCGGCAAGGGCCCCGATCGCGCTGACCTGGACCTGTTTTGTGTCGAGGACGCGCGCCGTGACGCGATCGACGTTCGCCTTCCCGACGACCGGTCCGATCGGTTGCTCCGGAGCGAGGCCGAAGAAGAGAATCGTCGCCGTTGCGACACCGAAAACAATCCACTGCCAGAGAGACATGGACTACCTCCTTCATTCGTCGGGTCGCTGGAATCGCGACCCGAACCCACCCAACTGGCGAGGTAGTATACGACCGAGTCAAGGCCACGCAACTCGCGGTTGGGTCTCGCACAGGGCGAGCGTCTGGGCGGACGTCCGTTGACCCTCTCTCTGGGGATCTATAGAATGATCGTTCCGGCTACGGAGGAGGAACGTGTTCCAGCGTAAGGTTCAGCTGACAGGGGGAGGGACGTACCTCGTGACCCTCCCCAAGGAGTGGGCGGAGACGTTCGGGGTCACCACGGGCGCGGTGGTGACCCTCGTCCCGAACGACTCGGGAGCCCTCCTCCTCGTTCCGGAGAAGGTTCGCACTTCGAACCGTTGCACGGTCGCTGTCGGGGGGCAGTCCTTCGACCGACTCCAGAGAGCGCTCATCGCCCGCTACATCGCGGGCTACGACGTGATCGAGGCGGTCGGGGAGAGGATCGGCCCGGAGCAGCGGCGGATGGTGCGCGAGATCGCTCAACGGCTGATTGGCGTCGAGATCTTCGAGGAGACCCAGGCCACGGTCGTCTTGCACTGCCTCGTCAACGTCCGCGAGTTCCCGGTGCAGCAGACACTCCATCGGACCTACGAAATGGCGCGGACGATGCTTGCCGACGGCGTGGCCGCCTTCGTCCACCGGGATGAGGAGTTGGCGCGAGACGTCATCGAGCGTGACGCCGACGTGGACCGTCTCGTCCTCCTCGTGGCGCGGCAGTTCGGCCTTCTCCTCCGCGACCTTTTGGTCGAGCGCGACGTGGAACTCTCCCGCCTTCAGTTTCTCCACGCGCACACGGTGGTCGATCAACTCGAGCGCGTCGCGGACCACGCGGCAAAGATCTCCCAGGCGGCCCTGACGCTGGGGGGCGGCCTGAAGCCGAGCGTGACGAAGAAGGTGACCGACCTGGCGTCGGCGTCGGCGTCCATCCTGGCCCAGGCGGTCGAGGCCTTCGAGGCCCTGGATGAAGGGAAGGCGAATGTCGTCCTGGAAGAGAAGGCTGTGAGCACACGCCTCGCCGAGCAGGCGAGAGCGACGGCGTCAGCGGATCAGCCGGACAGCGCGCACGCCATCAGCATCGTGATGGATAGCCTCCTTCGCGTGCGGGAGTACGGGTTCAACATCGCCGAGAACGCGCTCGACGCGCAGGCCGTTCTCCGGACTCCGTCTTAGCTTCGGGATTGATCTCGAGCCTTCCGAGGCGCGGGGAACCCTTGCGCCGGATCAGTCGCGCGGTTTCGTCTCGCAGGTGCGGCGAACGTTTAGCTCTTCGATGCTCCCGGTAGAGACGAAGACAACCTGCTCGCAGACATTGGTTACGAGGTCGGCGATCCGCTCCAGGTTGTGGCTGACCCACATCAGATAGGTGGCCTGGGCAATCTTGGACGGGTCTCCGACCATCAGGTGGAAGAGGTCCTGGTCGATCACGTTGTGCAGCCGATCCGCCTCGTCGTCACGCAGGGCGATCGCCCGCGCCCGTTCCCCGTCCCATCGAGAGAAGACCACCATCGCCGCCTCGAGCATCTCGAGGACGACGCCCGTGAGCTTCGGGATGTCGATCAGGGGCTTGATGAGCGGGGCCGTCCCGAGGAGGAGGACGATCTTCCCGATCCCCTCGGCCTGGTCTCCCATCCGCTCGAGGTCTGAGGCGATGTGCAGGACGGCCGTCACGCGCCGGAGGTCGCCCGCCATCGGCTGTTGCGTAGCGAGGAGACGCAGGCAGTGCTCCTCGATCTGGTAGCGTTTCTCGTTGATCGCGGCGTCGCCCGCGATGAGGGCACACGCCCCGGCCTGGTCCCGCGCCTCGAGGATGCGCAGCCCCTCTCGGATCGCGGCCGCGACCCTCCCTCCAAGCTCCAGAACCTCGCCCTCCAAGGCGTGCAGGTCCTTCACGAAGGCGCTACGCGTCGTCTTCTCTTCCATGAGGTCCATCCTAGCCGAACTTGCCGGTGATGTACGCTTCGGTGCGCGGGTCGGACGGCCGGGTGAAGAGCTGTTCGGTGGGGGCAAACTCGATCAGATCGCCCAGGAGGAGGAACGCCGTGTCGTCGGAGACTCGAGCCGCCTGCTGCATGTTGTGGGTCACGATCACGATCGTCATCTCCACCTTCAGCTCCTGGATCAGGTCCTCGATCTTCGCCGTCGCCACCGGGTCGAGGGCCGAGCAAGGCTCGTCCATCAGGAGGACCTCCGGCTCGACGGCCAGGGCCCGGGCGAGGCAGAGGCGCTGCTGCTGGCCCCCAGAGAGGTCGAAGCCGCTCTTCTTCCGGAGGTAGTCCTTCACTTCGTCCCACAGAGCGGCGCGGCGGAGGGCGTCTTCCACGCGATCGTCCAGGTGATCCCTTAGGCCGTTGACCCGCAGCCCGAAGGCGACGTTTTCGTAGATCGACTTCGGGAAGGGGTTCGGCTTCTGAAAGACCATCCCGATCCGGCGGCGGATCTCGACCGGGTCCGCGTCGCGCGCGTAGATGTCCTGTCCGTGGAAGAGGGTCTGGCCCTCGATGCGCAGGTGTGGGACGAGGTCGTTCATCCGGTTGAGGGAACGGATGAGGGAGCTCTTTCCGCAACCCGAGGGCCCGATCACCGCGGTTGCACGGCAGACAGGGAAGGAAAGGGTCACGTTCCGAAGGGCCTGCTGCTTCCCGTACCACAGACTGAGGTGGGAGACCCGGAGGAGGGGCTCGACCCGGCAGGAGTTCTGCGGGGCGCGGGTCCCGAGCGAGAAGGACGAGCGCTCGTTCACCACACCTTCCTCCTTCGCGCGTGGGCGCGCAGGAGGATCGCGCCCAGGTTCAAGACCACCACGAGCCCAACCAGGACCAGGACGGCACCGTACTGCAGGTCCTTCGTCTTCCAGGCGTTCGGGCTCTCCGTAGCCATGACGAAGATGTGGTAGGGGAGGGCCATCACCTCGTCCAGGGGCGAGGTGGGGAGCCGTGGCGTGAAGAACGCGGCGGCCGTGAACATGATCGGCGCCGTCTCGCCGATGGCGCGGGAGAGGCCAAGGACGATCCCCGTGAGGATCCCCGGCAGGGCGGCTGGGAGGACGATCGAGCGGATCGTCCTCCAGCGCGTCGCTCCGACGGCAAGGCCGCCCTCGCGGAAGCTACGGGGCACCGAGCGCAACGCCTCTTCCGCCGTCCGAATGAGGAGCGGAAGGATGAGAAGCCCGAGCGTGAGCGACCCGGCGAGGACGGAGACGCCGATGCCGAGGGCCTTGACGAACAGGGCGAGACCGAGCAAGCCGAAGACGATCGAGGGGACCCCGGCGAGGGTGTTCACCCCGATCCGGATGACGCGCACCCACGGCCCCTCTCGCGCGTACTCCACGAGGAAGATGGCCGCGCCAAGGGCGAGAGGGAGGGCGAGGACCAGCGCTCCGACCGTCAGGTAGACACTCCCCACAAGGGCCGGGTAGATCCCTCCTGCGGTCATCCCCTTGCGAGGGAACGTCGTCAAGAACTCCCAGGAGATCGCCCCGCTTCCGCGGGAGAGGATGTAGTAGAGGATGATGCCGAGCGCCAAGAGCGCAACGGCCATGGCCGCCCCGAATAGGGAAAACGCGACGATCTCGGTCGCTCGTCTCGTTCTTGAGCGCCGGTGGGGGATCATTCGCCCTGCCTTGCGACACGCCCGCGCAGCCATTCGGCGAGGCCGTTGGTGGCCAGGGTGATGAGGAGCAGGATCGCGCCCAGCATGAACAGGGCGTGGTAGTGTACGCTGCGGTAGGGAGCTTCCGCCATCTCCAGGGCGATCCCCGCGGTCAGGGTGCGCACCGGCCGGAGGAAGGACCAGGTGAGGACGGGGGAGTTCCCGGCCACCATCAGAACCGCCATCGTCTCGCCCACCGCGCGGCCCATCCCTAGGACCGCGGCGCCGAACAGGCCAGAGAAAGCGGAGGGGAAAACGACTCGCCAGGTGGTCTCCCATCGCGAGGCCCCCAAGGCCAGCGAGGCCTCCCGGTGCGCCTTCGGGACGGCGGTGAGCGCGTCCTCGGCGAGACTCGCCACCGTGGGCAGGGCCATCAGTCCCAGGATGAGGGACGCCGTGAGGGCGTTCTGACCCGTCGGAAGGCCGAACGCGCGCTGTACGAACGGAGCGACGACCGTCAGGCCGAAGAAGCCGTACACGACCGAGGGGATCGCCGCGAGCAGCTCGAGGAGGGACTTGGCGAGGTCTCGGAAGGCGGGAGGCGCGATCTCGGAGACAAACCCGGCTGAAGCGAATCCGAGAGGGATCGCGAGGAGGAGGGCGCCGAGCGTCACGAGCCCCGTCGCGGCAATCATCGGAAGCGCCCCGAAGAACGGCGGCTCGCTCGTCGGATACCACGAGGGGCCGAGGAGCTCGGAGGCGGAAACGTAGCGGAAGACCGGGACGGCCTCTCGAATCACGAAGAAGAGGATGACCGCAAGCGCCACCAGACCGACGACCCCAAACACGAAGAAGATCGGCCGATCCGCCCGCTCCGCCAAGCGCGAGAGGCGAGAGCGGTGTCTCGGAGAGGCTCTCTTCGGCGTATTCATAGTCGCCTCGCAACTATATACCTCTCTTGGCCCGCGGGCAACTGGCCTCTGACCATCCGGAAAGAGGCGGCCGGCCTCGCCGGAGGCCGGCCGCTCCCAGGGGGAAAGGCGTGCACGTGGAGTTACTTGCCAGAGGTGGCGCGGATCGGGGCGTACCCCGCCTCGATGACGAGGGCTTGCCCCTCATCCGAGAGGGCGAACTTGATGACCTGGGCAACCTCACCCTGCGGGTACCCGTTCGTGATCAGGAACAGGGGACGGGAGAGCGGATACTCAAGCGAGATCGCGGACTCGACGCTCGGCGCGACGAAGGGGCCCGCCGCGGTCTTGGCGAGAGGGAGGGCCTTCAGACCTGGCTGGAGGTAGCCCAAGCCCACGTACCCGATAGCCCCTGGGGTCGAGGCGACGGTCGTCGCCACGGCGCCGCTCGAAGCCTGAAAGAGGGCCCCTGCGGTGACTTCCTTGTTCTCAAGGATGATCTCCTTGAACGTCCCGTAGGTGCCGGACGACGTGTCGCGGGAGACGACGACGATCGACTCGTTCGGGCCTCCGAGGTTGCTCCAGTTCGTGACCTCACCGAGGTAGATCCGGCGGAGATCCTCGTGGGTGATCTGGCTGATCGGGTTCGAGGGATGGACGACGATGGACAGGGCATCGATCGCGACTTCCCAGATGTAGGGCATGACGCCATTCGCGACGGCCTTCTGGAACTCCTCGAGCTTCATGTAGCGAGACGAGCCGGCGATGTCGGTCGTCCTATCGATGAGCGCCGCGATACCGGTTCCGGAACCACCGCCCTGTACCGAGAACACGATGCGAGGGGCGAGGGTCTCGGAGATGATCTGGGCGATCGGGAGGACCGTCGTTGACCCCTTGTAGGTGACCGTGCCCGCCGACGCAGCGGAGAGGGAGAGGCCGAGGAGCGCAAGGCTGAGGAACAGGCTGGACGAGATATGGAGTTTCTCCACCGTTACCACCTTCCTGTATATATAGAATCGCGCGTCAGTATATACACTCAGGCGGCGAAGTCAAGGGCCTGCTGCGTGAGCTCGTACAGAGCTTCTTCTACGGCGCTGCGCCGCACTCCCCACTTTCTGTTGAGCAAGAGGGTGCCCGGTACTCGGAGGGGGGCTCGCTCAGGACGCGTGAGCGGAGAGAGGCAAGTGGGTGCAGCTTGGGGGTCCGATGGCCTCTCGCCGAATCGTCCTGCGGCGACCAGCTCGGCAATGTGCGATCGCAGCTCGTCCCGTGCGGAGCGAAAGGCCTCGACGCGAGCCGCGTCCGTGCCCTCGACGACCGCTGGATCGGCAATCTCCCAATGGAGAGAGCGGGTTGTCCCAGGAAGAACCGGGCAGGCGTTTCCGCCGCACAGGGTGACGACGGTGTCGATCCGGTCGAAGAGGACGGCGTCAATCCTCTTGGCTCTCTGTCCCGAGATGTCGATCCCGACCTCGCGCAAGACGGCGACGGCCTCAGCTCGAACCGCTGTCGGCTCCGAGCCCGCAGACCAGACTCCGACTCCTTGAGGGAGAAGGGCACGGGCGATCCCTTCGGCCATCTGGCTGCGAGCCGAGTTGGCGACGCAAAGGAAGAGAAGCCCTTTCATGACGTCTCCTCAACCCCTCCGGCGCAGGGGCTCAGCCCCCTAGAACAGAGCGACGACGAGTAGACCGAGGAGGAGGGCGCCGCCAAGGACGAGAAGGAGCACCCAGGGGAAGGCCGACACTCGGGCCAGGTCGAGAGGGGAGGTGCAGGGAGAGGCGGCGCAGGCCTCGACCGCGGTGCGGAGGCGCAGTTCCTCTGTCCGCCCGGCGCCGACGATTGCCTGGCTCCCGACGAAGATCATCGGGACCTGAGTCGGGAGAAGACCATGCGCTGAGGCGACCTTCCACCAGAGCTCTGGGACGCCGGGCTGGGTCGCCTCGTAGCGAGCGACCTCGAGCCCAGGGTGGAGGGAGAGCACCTCCTCAAGGACGACCTCCATCCTCTGGCAGTCCGGACACCCCTCCTCGTAGAAGACGACGATCTGTGGACCTTCCCCGGCGCGGGCAGCGACAGGGAGGGCAAGGAGCACGGGGACGGCGAGGAGGATCCCCAGGAGGGTTCTCATCAGATCGTGAAGAGGAGGCTCGGGGTGTTCACCTCGGACGTCACCTCTCCGTTGCGATTCACGGTCGTGAGGCGGATGACGAGAGTGAACGGGACGCCGGCTTGAATCGCGAAGTCGGCTGGGTCACCGGACGCGAGTCTGACCTTTGCTTCGAACTCGTACGCCCGCCCGTAGGGATCCCAGCGGCCGAGCCCCACGGCGTCCTGGGAGGGATCGCGTGCCGGGGCGTTGTAGGCCTCATAGTAGTAGTCGACGCTCGACGGGGCACTCTCGCCGCGGTCCTCGGTGAGAAGGATGAGGTTGTTCCCCGGGCTGTGCGTGTCGGCGTCTACGTTCCCGAAGTGGAGCGTGATGCGCAGAAGATCCGCGTACCGTTCCTTGGATTCGACGCGGACTCCGAGGTAGAGGTTCTCACCGTCGTGGATCAGATAGACGTCCATCGAAAGGCGCCGCCCGTCAGCCCATCCGCCGGTCGGCTTCCCGAACGCCCCGGACCACTCCGTGCCGATCCTCCCGTCGAGGGGAGCGATCGCTGACCCGGATGGAATCAGATAGGGAACCCCGGCTACGAAGGCACAGGCCTGAGTGGTGCACGTCTGCGCAGGCGCGACAGACGACACGAGCACAAGGCCAAGGCAGGCTAGAAGCGCCCAGTCCCGCCTCTTCCTCCGCATACTACGTTCCCCCTCTCGAGGCTTCGGTGATGTGTATCACCGTACTCGAGAACGTGCGGCGAGGCAAGGGCAGAGAAGCAAGATACGAAGAAGAGAAAAGCGCGGGGTGCGCCGCACCCGATCATCGACCGACTAGACGGCGACGACGTCCTGGGCCTACGGCCCCTTCTGACCCTGGGTCACGGTGAACTCCACGTGCTGCCCCTCGTCGAGAGAGCGGTATCCCTCGCCGCGGATGGCGCTGAAGTGGACGAAGACGTCCTTCCCCTGGTCCCGGGAGATGAAACTGTACCCCTTGCTGTCATTGAACCACTTGACGGTGCCGGTCTCACGCCCGGCCATAGCCTACTTTCCTCCTTCGTGCTGGAAATCTCATCGAGACAGAGCGTTCGTGAGCGGAAACCCGATAACGCGGACTCCAACTTCCGGAAACGACTGCCGCGACTGCCAACAACGGCGCGTGAGTTATCTTACGCGCGCCGCCCTGTCAAGCCGGTGCAGGATCGGCCAACGGCGCCGGGCTCTAGCCCTTCTCCCCCCACACGCGGGCAAGGTGGTCCGCGGGAAGCTTCCGGGTCAGAGCGCTCACGACGAGGAACAGGAAGAGGCTTGTTGCCACACCGGGGATGAACCCGTGCACGCCGAACGGGGAGCGAAGCCCCATCCAGACGAGGGAGACCGTGAGACCGCCCGCCATCGCGGCGAGGGCGCCCCAGCGGGTCGCCCCCTTCCAGTAGATCCCAAGGACGAGCGGCCAGAGGCAGGTGGAGGCGATCGCCGCCCAGGAGAAGGCGGTCATCACGAGGACAAGGGTCGGGGGGCGAAGGGCAAGGAGGAGGGAGACGAGGCCGAGGAGAAGGCTCGCCGTCCGGCTGTAGCTGAAGACGTGTTCGTCAGAGAGGGGCTTCCGCAGTCCCTTCTGGTAGAAGTCCCGCACGACCGCGCTCGAGGTGATGATGAGGACCGAAGCGAAGGTGGACATCCCGGCGGCGAGGGCGCCGGCGAGGAAGATCGCCCCGCCCCACGGGGAGAGGACTCCCTTCGTCAGTGTCGGGACAGCGAGGTCGGGGTTCGCGAGGTTCGGGTAGAGGACGCGGGCGATCGCCCCACTGAGGTACGGGAGAAGGGCCATCATCGCCCCGACCGTGGCGACGACCGTCCCCACCCGCAGGACGCGCACGTTCTTGATCGAGTAGAAGCGGACGACGAGCTGGGGCATCCCCCACGCGCCGAAACTGACGATCAGGCAGTAGGAGACGAGGCCGGCGATCCCCCACACGCCCGGGGTCCCGACCAGGCCCGGGTCGATCTCGGCGAGCTTGACCACGGCGGTCGAGAGGCCGCCGACGGCCCGAAGCGCTGCCACGGCGAGGAGGATCAGGCCAATCCCCATGACCCAGGCCTGGAAGAAGCTTGTCCAGACGACGGCGAGGTACCCTCCGAGGACAACGTACAGGGTGATGATCGCCCCCGACAGGACGACGCCCGCCTCATAGGGAATCCCCATCAGGACCTCGAAGATCCGCCCCATCCCGACGAGGACGCTCACGTTGTACACGACGAGGAACGCCGAGATGACAAGAGCGGAGAGGACCCGCGCCTCCCGGGCCTGAAAGCGCTCGGCGAGGAAACCGGGCACCGTCATCGTCTTGAGGCGTGCCGTGAACTGGCGGACCCTTCGCCCGAGGAGGATCCAAGCGAGGGTGCATCCGACGAGGACGTTCGCCGCTCCAATCCAGAGCGTGGAGAGGCCGTAGACGTAGCCGAACCCGCCCCCGCCGACGATGAGGACGGTGGAGAAGTAGGCGGCGACGTAGGAGAGGGCCGTCACCCACGGGCCGACCCTCCGCCCGCCGATGTAGAAGTCCTCGACGCTCTTCGTCCTCCGCGAGGTGAGAACACCGATCGCGACGAGGAATCCCATGTAGAGAACAAGGACGAGGATGTAGATCGCGGTCTCGCTCACTCGTCCTCCGTGGGGTGGGAGAACAGGGCCCACACGATCGCAAGGACAAGACTCCCCAAGACGACGAGGAGAGCGAGAAACGTCATCCAAGGCATGTGGAAGGGTCCCAAGGTTTGCCGATCCCCCAATCTGGCCAGCGAGGGGCATTCTACCCGAACCCGGCGGTCGCATCAGCCTGGGGCGCTTGACCGGAAGGTGCGGCACATCGAAGATCTCCAGCCGCGATGTCGCGAAAGCAGCCCGCCCCAACGACGTCTTCCACGAGCCCCCTCTCCTACCGGGAGATCGTCCGGACCTGGTGGCCCCTCGCCGCAAGTTGGCTCCTGATGGCGCTCGAGGGCCCGGCCGTGACGGCGATCATCGCTCGCCTCGCCGACCCCGAGGTCCACCTCGCCGCCTACGGCGGGCTCGTCCTTCCCCTCGCCTTCCTCGTGGAGGCTCCGATCATCATGCTCCTCTCCGCATCGACCGCGCTGTCCAAGGACTGGGCGTCGTACCAGAAGATCCGGAGGTTCATGCACGTCCTGGGGGGAGGGCTCACCGTCCTCCACTTCCTCGTCGCGTTCACCCCGCTGTACGACGCGTTCGCCACGGGCTTGATGGGCGTCCCGCCGGAGATCCTGGAGCCGGGACGGATCGGCCTCCAGGTCGTCCTCCCCTGGACGTGGTCCATCGCCTACCGCCGGTTCAACCAGGGGGTCCTCATTCGCGCGGGACACTCCCTCGCCGTGGGCCTCGGGACCCTTATCCGATTCACCGTGGACGGCGCCGTCCTCGCCATCGGCTACTTGCTCGGCTCGGTCCCGGGAATCGTCGTTGCGAGCGCGGCGATCGTGGCCGGAGTGGTCGCGGAGGCGGTCTACGCCGGGATCCGCGTCCGGCCGGTCCTGCGGGACACGATCCGGCCGGCAGCCGCGGTCGACCCGGCCCTCACCCTGCGCGCCTTCCTCCGCTTCTACGTCCCCCTCTCGCTCACGTCGCTCATCAACCTCATCTCCCGGCCGATCGTGAGCGGAAGCCTCTCCCGGATGCCGCGGGCGATCGACTCCCTCGCCGTCTGGTCCGTCGTGACCAGCCTCGTCTTCCTCGTCCGGAGCTTCGGCGTCGGCTACAACGAGACGGTGATCGCCCTGGTCGACCGGCCGGAGGCGCTCCGCAAGCTGCGCCGGTTCTCCTTCGTCCTCGCCGGGGCGACGACCCTCCTCCTCCTCCTCTTCGCGGCCACGCCCCTCGCTGGGTTCTGGTTCGGGCGGATGACGGGTCTCTCCGCCCCACTCGCTGAGCTGGCCCGGCAGAGCGTCTGGCTGGCCCTCATCCTCCCCGCTCTGAGCGTGACGCAGAGCCTGTCCCAGGGGATCCTCCTGCACAGCAAGAGGACGCGGGCGCTCACCGAGGCGGTCGTCCTCTTCCTCGTGGTCGACGTCGGGCTCCTCGCGATCGGAGTCGCCTGGGGAAAGGCGACGGGGCTCTTCGTGGGCGTCGCCGCCCTCTCCCTCGGCGAGCTCCTACGGAACGTCTGGCTGAACCTGAGGAGCCGGCCGGCGCGCCGGGCCCTCGTCGAGCGCGACGCCGCGCCCGCCCCCTGACCGCCCACGCCCAACCTCCTCGCGCTATAGAGGGAGAGGTCTCTCCTTCCGGCGGGCCGTCATGCGGGAGAAGAGGAGGAGACTTCCTCCTGGGGCCTGGGGCCGCCCATCCAGCCGCTCGGTCTGTCGCTCCCCTCGGACCGCCTCCGCGAGGGCCCGCCGTCGCTCCGCCTCCCTCCGCAGGTCAGCCTGCCGCTCCCATCCCACTTCGAGCTCGAACCAGCCACTCATCCCGCACCTCCTTCTTGACAAGGGCCCCTTAACTCTCTATCGTCACGATACCGGTTAGAGGATAGCCGGAGGAGCGTAACCCGTCACGTGACGTTTGGGGGTTATTGCTCCGGAGGATGGGTTCCCTATGCCCGAACTGAGGATCGAAGACGTGAAGCTCGTGGGCGGTCGACTCGCCATCGACTTCGCGAACACGGTCAACCGGCACCAGCCCGAGGTGGAAGGGGAACGGCTCAGGAGCTACCCTGCTCTCGTGGCCTGGGGACGCCACGCGGGCGCGATCTCCAAGGAGGTCACCTCGCGGCTCCTCGCCGTGGGGCAGGAGGACCCGGAGGCGGCAGAGGCGGCCCTCCACCGCGCGGTCGACCTGCGCGAGGGGCTCTTCCGGCTGTTCATGGCGACGACCTACGGCGAGGGGCCTGATCCGGAGGATCTCTCGCTCCTGAACGCAACTCTCTCCCAGGCCCTCTCCCACCTCCGCCTGACCCCTGAGGCGGACGCCCTCCTCCTCGACTGGGCCGAGGACGACCCTTGCTTGGAGCGGGTCCTCTGGCCGGTCGTCCGCTCTGCAGGAGAGGTCCTCTCCTCGCCAGAGGACCTCTCCCGCCTCCGACACTGCGCCGGGGAGGACTGCGACTGGATATTCCTCGACCAGAGCCGGAACCGGAGCCGCCGCTGGTGCGACATGGCCGACTGCGGGAACCGCGCCAAGGCGCGGCGATTCTACGCCCAGCGTCGCGCGGCGCGGGGAGGGCACAAATGAGGTCCTGGACGCCTTCGAGCGAACAGGACCGGAAGGGCATCTCGGTCGTGGTCCCGGCGCGGGACGAGCAGGAACTCCTTCCGCAGTGCCTCGCACGCCTGCGCGAGCAGACGCTCGGCGACTTCGAGCTCATCGTCGTCGATTCCGCGTCGAGAGACCGGACCGCGGAGGTCGCACGTCGCTCCGGAGCGCGGGTGATCTCACTCTCCGATCCGGGAGTGGGGCGCGCCCGCCAGGAGGGATTCCTGGCAGCGCGTGGGAGGATCATTGCCACGACGGACGCCGACGCGGTCCCTCCTCGCGACTGGCTGGAGCGTCTGGTCGCCCCGTTCGGCGATCCCTCGGTCGTCTGTTCGTTCGGGACGATCCGCCTGACGCGAGAGGGGGGTTGGATGGACCTTGGTGAGGCGGTCTTCTCCGGGTTCCAGAGGGCGAACCTCCTCCTGGGTCGTCCCTTGTGCTGTGGGGCGAACTTCGCCGTCCGGAGCGACGCCTTCCGCGAGGTCGGGGGGTTCGAGAGAGGTGAGACCTGCCCGGACGAGGGGGAGGACATACGGCTGGCCCGCAAACTGCAGAGGAAGGGAAAGGTCGTTCTCCTTCCCGATCTCGCGATGGCCGTCTCCCCGCGGAGCTTCGGCAGGGAGCGGGCTCTCCGCTACCTTGGCCGCAGCGCGAGGGTCTACCTTAGGACCTGTTGGCTGGAGAGGAGGGGGTAGCGCGGAGAACCCGGAGGGGGAAGAAGACACCTCGGGCGGAGCATCGATCTGGCACTGTGCGGGAGGCGAGGGCAATGGACAGGCGTGACGGGACGAACGACGTCACCGCGGCCCGGGAAGAGACGGCCTTCGTCTGCCTGCTCCGACTCGTCCTCCCCGAGGCGTTCGCGAGACCGACGCCGGAGGAGGAGGCAGCCATCGAGGCGCACTACGCCCGCTTGAAGGAGGAGACCGAGCAGGGAAGGGTCATCGTCGCCGGACCTTGCGTTGACGGAGCGTTCGGGGTCCTCATCTTCCGCGCCGCGTCCCTGGTGGAGGCGCGGTCGTTCGTCGAGGCGGACCCGGTCGTCGTGGGCGGCGTGATGACCGCGGAGCTGCACCCGTTCCAGATTTCCCTCCTCGCGCTTCGGTGAAGGATCAGTACGTCGGGGACGAGAACGACTACCGGAAGTACGGACTCCTCCGGCTCCTCGCTGCGGATGGGGTGCCGGCAACGGTCGTCTGGATGCGCAGGTGGGACGACGGGCGCTCCGACGGGAGACGGACCGCTTACCTCGATCGGCCGGAGCGCTGGCAACGCTACGATCCGGAGCTCTTCGCCACCCTTGCGGACCTCGTCCGGCATGGCCAACGGCGACTCTCTCGTGTCGAGGAGGCGGGCCTCCTCCCTGGCGCGCACTTCTTCTCCGAGCTCCTCCCGGAGGACGCGGCCGGGCGGGAGGCGTACTTCGCTCTCCTCCTTCGCCGCGTCTCCGGACGCGACCTCCTCTTCCTCGACCCGGACAACGGGATCGAGGTTCCGTCGGTCCCGTACGGCCGCTCCGGATCGTCGCGCTACCTCTACCTCCACGAGCTTGAGGCCCTCTCCCGCGCTGGAGCCTCGCTCTTCGTCTACCAGCACTTCCCGCGCGTGGCGCGGGCGCCGTTCGTCCGCGCCCTCGTCGAGCGCTGTCTCGCCGTGACAGGGGGTTGCCTCGCGGTCTCCTTCGAGACGCGGCGTGTCCTCTTCCTCCTCCTTCCCCAGCGCGAGGCCGAAGGGCTCCTCCTGGAGCGCGCCAAGGACGCGGCGCGGACCTGGAAAGGGGAGATCGAGGTCGCGGTGCACCGCGCAGAAGGCCGCCACTGAGACCGGCCTCCCGGAAGGGTATCATCCGACGTCCCGCAGACGCGGGACCTGTCGTGTCATAGGGAGTGAAGATGCAGGAAGGTCAAGCAGGCCGGCCGGTCCTTCTCCTGGACTGGGGGAACACCCTGATGCGCGAGACGCCGGGCGCTGCCGGCCCGATGGCGACCTGGTCCCACGTTGAGGCGATCCCCCATGTGCACGAGGCGCTCTCCTCCCTCCGGCCGACCTTCGTCATCGCCCTCGCCACGAACGCGCAGGCCTCCGGGGAGGTCGACATCCGACAAGCCCTGGCCCGCGTCGGCCTCGACCGGCTCGTCGACCGGGTCTACGGGTTCCGCGTGATCGGACACAAGAAGCCCGAGCCGGCCTTCTTCCGCTTCGTCCTCCACGACCTTGGCCTCGCGGCGTCGCAGGCGGTCATGGTGGGAGACAGCCTGGAGAACGACGTCCTTGGCGCGAACGCCTCCGGGATCCGGGCCGTATGGTTCGATGAGGGAGGACAGGACTCGCGGGAAGGACCGCTCCACACGACGATCCACGACCTCTCCGACCTCCCGGCGGCCGTCGCCCGCCTCGCGCCGGACCTCGTCGTCCCGAGTCCGCGGTGACCTTCGAAGCGTTGGTCCTCCTCGCCCCCGCGTCCGAGCCTCGCGCCCGGTCTCGAACCGGATCTACCAGCGGGTCGGCTACCGCCCGATCGGCGACTTCGCGGAACTCACCTTCCGAGCTGTCGATCGAGGCGAGTGAGACGAGGCCGCCACGTGGGGCAACTCGGCGTCGAGGGCGGTGAGAGCGGGGTCACCGCTCGTCCTGCGACGGCGCGGGCGAGACGGAAGGTTGATCCGCCGCCGGACAGGCGATAGGCTCGTCCTATCACGATAGCGCCGGAAGGGCAGCCACACCGTCGAGGAGGAAGCCATGAGGAGTCCCGTCTACCACGCCCCAGCCCGCGCGCGGCGCTGGGACTACAGCGCAAGCCAGGTCGCGGGCCTGGAGCGCCTGATCGAGCGGATCGACGTTCGGAGCGCGGTCGCCAAGGACGAGCTCGTGGCGATCAAGACCCACTTTGGCTCGGAGGGGGCGCACCGTGTCGTCCGGCCTCGCTTCCTGCGCGTCCTCGCGGACGCGGTCAAGGCCGCAGGCGGGAAGCCCTTCGTCTGCGACACCGTGCGGATCAACGGGTGGGACTACCTCGAGATCGCGAACCAGAACGGGATCAACCCGCAGTCGGTCGGGTGCCCGGTCCTCCTCGCCGACGGGCTTCTCGGGAACGACAGCGTCGAGGTGAAGGCTGGGCAGGTCTTGGGATCCGTGCAGATCGCCTCGGTCATCCACGACGTCCCGGCGATGATTGTCGTCAGCCACTGCAAGGGCCACATCGAGTCCGGGTACGGCGGGGCGGTCAAGAACCTGGCGATGGGTGGAGCGGCGGGCCGGCACCGAAGCGGCGACTGGAAGAAGGCGCGCGGCCACCTGCATGCCGCGGCGGGCCAGTCGTCCGTCAAGCGCGACCACGCCCTGTGCACGATGTGCCTGCAGTGCCTCCACGTCTGCCCGACGCAGGCGATCTCGGAGACGGCCGGCAACCTCGTCGTGGACGACAAGAAGTGCTGGCGCTGCGGCCGCTGCGAGAGGGTCTGCCCGGAGGGAGCGATCCGCCTCGAGAAGCGCACGAAGGACGAGTTCCAGGCCGGCCTCGCCGAGGGGGCGATGGCCGTCCTCTCCACCTTTGCCGCCGGGAAGATCCTCTACTTCAACTTCCTGCTCGAGGTGCAGCCGGAGTGCGACTGTATGCCGATGGCGGACACGCCGCTCGTCCAGGATCAGGGGATCCTCGCCTCGCGAGACATCGTCGCGATCGACCAGGCGACCCTCGACCTGATCAACCGAGCCCTTCCGCTCCCGGACTCTTTGGCCTCCGACCGGGGCCTGAAGCCCGGAGCGCGCTCGCTCGCCGATGCCCTGGGCGTCGACGGCCAGGAGCACGTGGACGCGGCCGCAGCCCTGGGCCTCGGCACGAAGGCGTACGATCTCGAGACGGTCTGAGGCGCTGACCCCCTTGCGCGACAAGAAGACGGAGAAGGCCGGCGTCAAGCCGAACCTCCCTGAGTACACCCTGGGGGAGGAGGTCGCCAACGCGATCACCCACGGCGTCGGGACCGCGCTCAGCCTCGCTGGGACCGTCGTCCTGGTGGTCTACGCCGCCCTCGGCGGCGACCCGTGGAGGATCGCCAGCCTGAGCGTCTACGGGGGGAGCCTCGTCCTCCTCCACCTCTCCTCGACCCTCTACCATGCCCTGCGTCCGCCGAAGGCGAAGCTCGTCTTTCGCGTCTTCGACCACGGCTCGATCTACCTCTTGATCGCCGGGACGTACACCCCCTTCCTCCTTGTGACCCTGCGCGGGCCCTGGGGGTTCAGCCTCCTTGGCGTCGTCTGGGGGATCGCCGCGGCCGGGATCACCCTGAAGGCCGTCTTCCGGCGCTTCCACCGGCTCTCCGTCCTTGCCTACATCCTCATGGGATGGCTGGTCGTCATCGCCTCACGCGAGCTCATCAGCCACGTCCCGGTGGGAGGGCTCGTCCTTCTCCTTGCCGGAGGGGTCGCGTACACGGGCGGGATCGCCTTCTACGGCTGGAAGCGCCTCCCGTACGGCCACGCTATCTGGCACGTCTTCGTCCTCGCCGGGAGCGCGTGCCACTATGTAGCGATCCTTCTGTACGTCCTTCCTCTCTAGCTAGGAAGAGAACGGCCTCCCGTAGGAGGCCGTCATAAGGATGACGATAGACAAGAGCGAAGGGCCGCTAGCGCCGTCCTCGCGAGGAGGTGGCGCCCTCTTCTTCAGCCTGCTCTTTGAGGATCTTCTCGGCTACCAAGGCGGGAACCGGGGCGTAACGGACGAACTCCATCGAGAACTCCCCCCGGCCGCCGGTCAAGCCGCGTAGCTCGGAGGAGTAGCCGAACATCTCGGCCAGCGGAACCTCGGCGCGCACAGTTGACGTGCGCCCCTTGGGGAGAAGCTCCAGGATCCTCCCGCGCTTGGCGCACAGACCGCCGGTGACGAGGCCCGTGTCCTCGGCCGGGACCGAGACCTCGACCGCCATCACCGGCTCGACGAGACGCATCCCCGCCTTCCGGCACGCCTCGCGGAACGCCGCCGCCCCGCACTGGCGAAAGGCCATGTCCGAGGAGTCAACCTCGTGCGTTGACCCGTCGAAGACGACGACCTTCACGTCCGCGACCGGGTACCCGCCGAACGGCCCCACGATCGCAGCGTCGCGGACCCCGCGCTCGGTCGCAGCCACAAACTCGCGCGGGATGCGGCCCCCCGTGACCTCGCTCTCGAAGGTGACGCCGGAGCCCGGTAGGCCGGGCTCGACACGCAGGACGACGTGGGCGTACTGCCCGCGGCCTCCGGTCTGCTTCACCAGGCGCTGTTCGTGCACGGCCGGTCCCACGATCGTCTCACGGTAGGCGACCCGGGGTGCTCCCACCTTCACCCCGACCCCAAACTCGCGGCGGAGCCGGTCGACGACGATCTCCAGATGCAGCTCGCCCATCCCGGAGAGGATGACCTCGTCCGTCTCCGAGTCGCTCGAGACGAGGAAGGTCGGGTCCTCGTCGGCGAGCCGGGAGAGCCCCTTGGCAAGCTTGTCGCGGTCGCCTTCGGTCTCTGGGGCGATGGCGAGGTCCATCACCGGGCGGGGGAACTCGATCGACCCGAGGACGATCGAGTGCTCCTCCGTGCACAGGGTGTCGCCGGTCCGCGTCTCGGCGAGGCCGACGACCGCCCCGACGTCCCCCGCGCGCAGGGTCTCGACCGCGCGGCGCTCGTTCGCGTTCATCTCGAACAGGCGGGAGATCCTCTGTCGTGTCTTCAGGTTCGCGTTGTAAACGAACTCCCCTACTCGCATGACGCCCGAGTAGACGCGGACATAGACGAGCTTCCCCATGTGCCGGTCCGACTGGACCTTGAACGCCAGCGCCGCAAGGGGGGCGTCGTCCCGCGCCAGGCGGATGGAGGAAGCGCCTTGCACCGCGGCGGTGCCGGAGACGGGCGGAAGGTCGGCCGGGGAGGGGAGGTAGTCGACGATCGCGTCGAGGAGCTTCTGGACGCCCTTGTTCTTGAAGGCGGCCCCACAGAGGACCGGGACGACGCGCCCTTCGATCGTGGCCTTCCGCAGGACTCGCAGCAGGTCCTCCCGCTCGGGGATCTCCCCGGCGAGGTAGGTCTCGAGCAAGGCGTCATCCTGCTCGGCGAGGCGCTCGACGAGCTCTTCCCTCGCCTCTTGCATCCTCGGCAGGAGGTCGTCCGGAACGGGACCCTCTCGCACGACGATCCCGTCTGGGGTCTCATCGTAGTAGATCGCCTGCATGTCGAGGAGGTCGACGACGCCGCGGAACGACTCCTCGGCGCCGATGGGGAGGACGACCGGAAGGGCGTTTGCGCCAAGCTCGTCGCGGATCTCGCGCACGACGCGCGCGAAGTCGGCTCCGGTGCGGTCCATCTTGTTCACGAACGCGATCCGCGGGACGCCGTACTTCTCCGCCTGCCGCCAGACGGTCTCCGACTGCGACTGGACGCCTCCCACGGCACAGAAGAGGGCGACCGTCCCATCCAGGACGCGGAGGGAGCGCTCGACTTCCGCCGTGAAGTCCACGTGTCCGGGCGTGTCGATGATGTTCGTCCGGACGTTGCGCCAGTAGGTCGTTGTGGCGGCCGAGGTGATGGTGATCCCCCGCTCCCGCTCCTGCTCCATCCAGTCCATCGTCGCCTCGCCGTCGTCGACCTCGCCCATCTTGTGGTTCTTCCCGGTGAAGAAGAGGATCCGCTCGGTGACGGTCGTCTTGCCCGCGTCGATGTGGGCCATGACGCCGACGTTGCGCACCCTCGTGATGTCGAGCTGCTTTGCCACGTCATCCTCCGTCGCCCGCACGGCCGGACCCCGGCCGACAGGCTTCTCACCACACAAACAGGCTCGCCACGCGCCTGCGCGTGGAAGCCCGCACGCATCCTGACTCTCTATAAGGAAGTGGGATCTCCGGCGGAGCGCCGGTTGACTTCCGAACTGGGATAAAAGGATACCCCTCCGAGAGGGGATGTCAAGGGCGCTTGACGCGTCGGGCGGCAGGGCGTACGTTCTGTGCGAGGTTACAGACGGAGGAAGTCCCTATGCGATGGACCAAGACGAAGCTCGTCTCTACGCTCGGCCCCGCCTCGCGTGACGAGGGCACCCTTCGCGCCCTCGTCCGGGCCGGGATGGACGTCGCGCGGATCAACTTCTCCCACGGGACCGCGCAAGAGCATGCCCAGGGCATCTCCCTCGTTCGGCGGGTCGCCTCCGAGGAGGGGCGGACCGTCGCCGTCCTTGCCGACCTGGCCGGACCGAAGCTTCGGGTCGGCAGGATCGACCCGGAGCCGCTCCGCCTGGAGGTCGGCGAGAGCGTCACCCTCGTCGTTGGAGAGCGCGCCGATCGCGCCGGAAAGGCGATCGCCGTCCCTCACCCCGAGCTCTTCGCCGCGGCGCACCCAGGTGACCGCCTCCTCCTCGGCGACGGAGCGATTGAGCTCGCCGTGGAGAAGGTCGAGAAGGATCGCCTCGTCTGCCGGAGTGTCACGGCCGGCGACCTCTTCTCGCACAAGGGGATCGCCGCACCGGGCGGAATGCCGCTCCTCGCTGCGCTCACGGAGAAGGACCGTCAGGACGCGCGCTTCGCCCTGGCGCAGGGGGTCGACTTCCTCGCCCTGTCCTTCGTCCGCTCCCGCCGGGACGTGGACGAGCTCCGTTCCCTCGTGGCCGAGGCCGCTGGAGACCCACGCGCCGTCGGCATCGTGGCCAAAATCGAGAAGCGAGAGGCCCTCGAACACGTAGAGGAGATCCTTGCTGCCGCAGACGCGATCATGGTCGCGCGCGGGGATCTCGGTGTGGAGGTCCCGGCCGAGGAGGTTCCCCTCCACCAGAAGGCACTCATCCGCAGCGCCAACGAGAGAGGCGTCCCCACGATCACCGCGACCCAGATGCTCCTTTCGATGGTCGAGTCCCCGAGGCCGACGCGCGCTGAGACAAGCGATGTTGCGAACGCGATCCTGGACGGGACCGACGCCGTGATGCTCTCGGAGGAGACGGCCGTGGGTCGGCATCCCGTCCTCGCTGCGGAGATGGTGGTGCGGATTGCGGCCATCGTCGAGGAGCGCCTCCTGCCCCCCGCCCGCTGGCGCGGAGCCCGACCAGGAGAGCCTCGCCCCTCGGTGGAAGACGCGATCAGCGAGACCGCGTGTGCCCTCGCCGAGGAAGTGGGAGCGCGCCTGATCGTGACCCCGACCACGAGCGGGCACACCGCGCGTCAGGTCGCAAAGTGGCGGCCGCGCCAGCCGATCGTCGCCCTGACGACCGACCCGTCGGTCGAGCGGCGCCTCGCCCTCTCCTTTGGAGTCCTCCCTCTCCTTGTCCCTCCGTATGGAACGGCAGAAGAGGCGTTCGTCGCCGCCCAGGCGGACCTCCTGTCTCGCGGCCTCGTCAGCCCGGGCGACCTCGTCGTCGTCACCGGCGGGGGAAGGGGGGCGAGGCCAGGCCAGACGACGTTCCTCAAGGTCGAGCGCATCGGCGCCCGTTGAGTCAAGACAGGCGCCTCGATAGCGACTCCGCGGGAGCGCCTGGCAGGCGCACTCTGTCCGGAAGCGGCGTGCGGGGCCGGGAGGAGGCAGCTTCTCGCCAAGAGTGAGAACTACACCCGTTTACCCTTGCAGGGCTTTCGCGAGCCGCGCCGGGATGAAGGACTCCGATAGGCAATGCACAGTTAGGCGTTGATCAGGCGAAGTGCGATGTCTTGACATACGGACGTGATACGTGCTACATTCGTTGCCTCGTCGAGGCGGGGCGGCGTGGGACTGAGTCCTGGCCAAGGCCGCGGACCTGCGGCAAGAGGAGCGATGGGCGGACGCCACACGGCGCTGACGGAGAGAAGCCTGGGGTTTGAGGGCACCTCTCCGTCGGGAGGAGGTGAGGAGGCATAAGGAACAGGACGCGGTGGGATCCTGACAGGGCAACCGGAGCGGGTAGGACGAGCGTCGCCCGGCCTCAGAGCCAATGGAGGCGGGAGCCTCGCGTGGGCTTCCCAATACAGGAGAGCAAGGGGCTAGACAGACGCCTTCTCGGACAGATCCTTGTCGACGCAGGGGCCATCGGCCCTCAGACCCTCGAGAGGGCGCTGCACGAACAGACAGCGGAGGGAGGGTACCGTCTGTTGGGGGAGGTGCTGGCAAGTCGTGGATGGGTAGACCATGACGTTGTGACCAGGGCCCTCGAGCTCCAGGCGGCGGAATCCGTCTCTTCGAGAACGGAAGACTCGGGCAGCATCTGAGACAGAGTGCTGGTCCGCAGGCGAGAGAAGCGGACTGGCGCCCTCTGCGCACGGGCCTGCAACGACAAGGGTGTACTCACGGTCGGCGTCGATCACGCGGAACCGCACGGGTCTTGGGCGTCGTCGACCTCTTCGGCCAGCTGCTTCAGGAAGTCGACGAAGACGAGGTACCGCTCCGCAGCGAGTCTCGTCCCCGTCTCCGTCCAGACGTAGTCCTTGAACAGCGTGGCTCGCTCCATGACCACGCCTTGGGCCATCGCGGCGCGGCACTCGTGGGAGAGCTTCCCCCCTTTCCCCAGGTCGAGGAGCGCGCCCGTCACCGCGTTCGCTCCAAGCCTGTCCAGGATGTCGGCCTGGATCAGCCCCTTCCCCTCGAAGGGAAGGACCTCCCCCTGTTTGTCGGGGGGGAGAGGGCCAAGGTTGGTCCCGTGCTCGGCGATCGCTCGGGAGGCGCGACGGGCAAAGCCCTCGGCGTAGACGGGCTCCACAAGGTCGACGCGAGCGATCTCGGCGGCTCCCCTCCCCGCGGACGGCGTGGTCACGGACGAGCATCGAGACGTCGTGGAGAACGGCGGCTGCCCGGACCACGGCCGCGGTTTCCTCGTCGGCCCGCTCGCCCTTTAGGGGATCTCCTCCGCGTCGCGCAGGACGTTCAGGGTGTGGCGCCAGCGATGTTCGGCGGTGCGAGGGAAGCTCCTCACTCAAGCCTGGTTCGGCCTGGCTGCGGACTCGTCAAGGCAGGACCGCACGAACCGACAGAGCTCGGCGAAACGCTTCGCTCCAACCACCGTGTCCTCCCTGTTTCTGCTCTTGGCGACTGGGCTTGGCCTCTGTGGGGAGTCCCCGACCGCTCCTTCCACGCAGCGGACGAACAGCCCCTCCCGTCAAGATCTGCCCCTCGCCGTGACCTCGCCTGACTTCTCTTGTCATCGACCCTGCTTGCTGGAGCGAGAGCGTACGCGTGCGAGAGCTCCCTCTCAGCGCGGTGCGGTGCGCCGAAGGCGTCGGCCAGTCGCTGCCAGAACCACAGGCGCCCACTGCGTGCGCTGCGGGGCAAGGGGTCCGCGATAGGGGCTTCGACTCCTCTCTCGAACGCTGGGCGACACGTTCTCCCCTGTCCGCGAGTCAACCCTGTCCGTTGCAGCCTCGAATCGTTCGAAGGAGACCCGCCTCTACTCTTCCCTCGACCTCCTCCCGCGCGCGGAGGACGAGCTGCGGAATCCGTCGGTAGCTCCCCCAGTGGAAGGAGGACAGGCCGTCGAGGCGGAGGATGTGGTCGGCCTTCTCGAGGCGGACGCGCTTGAGGGCATCCCCGCGCGCCTCGTCGGCCAGGGTCAGGACCTCGAGGAGAGAGGCCGGCCGCTCTCGGGACGGGCGGCCGGGAATGTCCACGGCGACGATCGGGCGGTCCGCGTCGCCGAGCGGTCCGAGAGGAAGCTCGCAGAAGAGGGTGCTCGAGACGTACTGACGGTCGTTGATCCGCACCGGCGGGAGGAGGCCAGGGAAGGCCGCCGCGGCCTTCACGAGGTCGACAACGCGTCCCTCCTCGAGCAGGACCTCCTGCCACGTGGTGAGGTCGAAGGCGGCGAACGCGATCCGGGGCCGGAGGTCCGAGGCGTGGGTATCCCCGAATAGCCGCTTGAGGTCGGCGTCGACGATCTCCCAGCCGAGGACACTCTCCCGCGTCAGGTTCATCCGGCAGAAGAGGCGCTCGCGCAGGAAGTAGGAGAGACTCGCGACCGCCAGGCGCCGCTCCCCAGTCGGCGCGCCGGAGAAGCGCTCCAGCCCCCACAGGCGAGCGTGGTTCCGGTCAAAGAGGTTGGAGAGGCCCGCAATGAGGGCGTCGAGGTCTCCGCCCAGGGCGGCGTGAGCGGCGATGCCGCCCGCGATCCCCCCGGCCACGATTCGCCGCACCGCGACCCCGCGCGCGGCGAGGGCCTGGAGGGTCCCCACGTGAGCGATCCCCTTCACGCCGAGCCCGCCGAGGACAAGCGTGATCCCAGACGTCATCGCGCCTCCCCGAGCACCCGCTCGATCTGGGGAAGGGCCCGGCGTGCCTCTTCGTAGCCGAGTTTCATCGCCAGCTTACTCTGGTCGAAGCGCGCCATGTCGTAGCCCGGGAGGTCGATCGTGATCGAAGCGTCTGCGGCGGCGAGCTCCCAGGCGCACAGGGCGTCCGACTTCACTTGGTCAATCGCGATGAGGAGGCCGAACCCGTTCCGGTAGTCCTTGAGGACTTCCTGGACGAGCCGGACGCCAATGACGACGTCCGCCCCCTCGCCGCGCAGCTCGCGGACGGGAACGTCGGCCTGGACCGCTCCGTCGACGAGGAGGCGCCCGTCGCGCTCGACCGGGGGGAAGATCCCGGGGATGGAGATGGAGGCAAGGACCGCATCGATCAGCTTCCCCTCCTTCAGGATGGCCGTCTCCCCGGCGAGGAGGTCGAAGGCAACGGCGAAGAAGGGGATCGCCGTGTCGGCGAACGTTCTCTCCCCGAGCAGGAGCCCAAGGGCGCGTCGGTTGTTCCGGTGCGAGACGATCGACATCTGGAGCGCGGACAGGTTACAGAACGCCTCGGCAAGCCAGTTCCTTAGGAAGGCAGAGCCGCTCGCTGGGTAGCGGAAGAGGTTGAAGAAGCGGACGTCGACCTTGGGGAGGACCTCCTGGACGAGCTGCGCCACCTTCTCCGCGTCGCGGTGGAGCGCGTACGTCGCGCCGACGACGGCGCCGATGCTCGACCCGTTCACGAGGTCGATCGGGACCCTCGCTTCTTCCAGGGCGCGCAGGACGCCGAGGTGGGCGAAGCCACGCGACCCGCCAGATCCAAGCGAGACGCCGACCTTCATGGTGCCATCGTACCGGAGCCCCGGCAAGGGGGGAAGGAGCGATGGCGAGGCTCCTCCCTCCCCGGGAGGCGGCAGAACGCTAGGGCGAGCGGGGACCGCCGCTGTGGCACCCCATAGTGGACTACTCTTGAACTCGGCCACGGATCTGCGGTCGGTCTTCCGCCCCACTCTAGGTGCTCGGTTGTGCTAGGCAATCAGGGGCCGGGGAGGATCTCCTGGTCGTCGCGCACGCCGTCTCGCTGAGGAATCATGCCGCTGGCTGCCTTGCCCGGGCGGAAGCGATCTCGGACGGTCCCCCGGTAGTAGCCATTCACCGTTGCATCAATCACTCAGACGGGTTTGGGACATACCTCTCGACGGTCGTCCAACGAGCGGTCGAGCTCCGGAACCGATCACGTTGATAGAGCGGGCACCATCTTCCTCGCGGGCTCACAGGGGGGCGGCGGGGTCAGATCTTGACATGACACATCCGCGTTTGAAGGGGTCTTGTTCCGTACAGCACCTGACCCCGCTCGTGCTCATACGCCTGAGAGGACTTGAACCGACGGGTTGTGGCGCGCTTCACGACGACCTCGGAGGCGGCGCGCCTGTTGGTGCTGAGGCGCCATCAACCTTCATGCCGTACCAGTTTGGGCGGCCGACGGAGTTCGCCAGAGCTTGACCGGCGCTCGTCTACGGGTCTCGGAGAGCCTGAGCGCCTATCGGAACTGGGCAAGCGCTCTGCGGATGAAGTCCGCGTCGATCGGGCCGAGCGGGGTCGGGGTCTCGAGGATCCGCGATGGGATGCGGAGAGAGGCCGGGTCGAACCCCTCTCGCGCCTTGAAGGCGTGCTTGCGGGCAAGGGTCTCCGCACCGAGTCGGGCGAGGTCCTCCGGCGTGCGCTGGATGCCCACACTCGATAGAGCGCGCACGACCGTCTCCGGAGTGTAGACCCCGCGCGCGAAGAAGCAGACGACGAGGCTCGAGAGGACCTGCCTCGAGCGCTCCTCGTCGAGGAGGGCCGCGGCGACCTTCTCCGGGACGAGGGCCTTGCCCGACGCGGCCGCCTTCTGATCGACGGCGTACCCGGCGCTGTCGAGGTGGCTGTGGCGCGCCCCGCCAAGCATCGTCAGGGTGTACGCCGGGCCGGTGTGGTAGCCGGCGATCTCGTTTCCGCCCAGGGCAAGGGCGAACTCCTCCCCTCCATAGATCGAGGCCGCGTGCTCGGCTCCGCGGGCGAGGGCGCGGTAGAAGTCGGTCGGCTGAGAGACGATCCTCTCCACGGCCCGGATGTACGTGGCCCAGTCTCCCCAAGTGAGGGGGAGGCCGTCGGTGTCCGTCGTCGAGACGAGTCCGCGCTCCAGGGCCTCGGTGGCCCAGGCGAGGACGACCCCCGTCGAGATCGCGTCCAGGCCCTGGACCTCAACCTCATCGTTCAGGCGGAGGACGCCCGCCGGGTCGGCGACGCCGAGGAGGCTCCCCAGGGCGTAGGTCGGCTCGTAGTCGTAGCCGAGCATCGAGGTCTTGTAGAAGTACGGTTCGTTCGGATGTGGCGTGCGCAGGGCGGCGAGGTGGATGCAGGCAACCGGGCAGTGAGCGCAGGCGAGCCGCCGGCCGAGGAGGGTCTCGGAGAAGCGTTCCCCAGAGATCGCCTCCGCCCCCTCGAACCGCGCCTCCTTCAGGTTGCGCGTGGGAAGGGCGCCGATCTCGTTCAAGGGCAGGACGTTCATCGACGTTCCGAGCTCGTGATACTTCCTCATGAGCGGGGAATCGGTCGCCGCGCGGAAGACCTCGTCGTAGGTTCTGGCATAGGCCGCGCGGTCCGACACCGGGAGGGCCCGACGGCCGGAGACGACGATCCCCTTCAAGCGTTTCGCCCCAAAGACTGCTCCCAGTCCGAGGCGGCCGAAGTGGCGGTACGTGTCGACGACGACTGCGGCGTAGGTGACCCCGCGCTCCCCGGCACGGCCGATACGCAGGATTGAGCGATAGCCGGAGCCGGTCTCCCTCTCTCGCAGGACGGCGCCCACGGTGTAGGTGCTGCGCAGGCCCCACAGCGCCGAGGCGTCGCGGAAGTGAACCGTGTCCCCGTCGATCGCGAGGTAGACCGGGGTCGCGCTCTCCCCGCGCAGGACGATCGCCCCGTACCCGGACATGCGGATCGCCACCGCGCTCCGCCCCCCGGCGTGGCTCTCCCCGAGGTTTCCGGTGTGCGGGGACTTGAACATCGCCACGGTCTTGGAGGCGAGGGGAAAGTGGCCGACGAGCGGCCCGACAGCAAGGACGACCGGGTTCCCTGGGGCGAGGGGATCGGTCCCGGAGGGGCACTCCTCCTCGAGAAGCCTTATCCCGACGCCGGCGCCGCCGAGCGCCTCCTCGAAGAGATCGCACCGGTCCGCGACCTCGAACCGGTGGCGGGAGAGGTCGACGTACAGGACGCGGCAGAGCGGATCGTCGCGCGTCATCCCCCGGCTCCCTGCGGGATCTCCTCAAGAGCGACCACGTCGTACGGGCAGTACTGGGAGCAGAATCCGCAGTAGACGCAGATCTGCGGCTTCGCCTGCTCGTCGTCCCAGGAGACGGCCCCAAACGGGCAGGCCTGGGCACAGGCCTGACAGCCGATGCACAGGTCGGCGTTCAGGTGGACCCCTCCGCCCGGGCGGACGGTGAGGGCACCGGTCGGGCAGACGTGCGAACACGGCGGATCCGGGCACGCGCGGCAGACGATGACGACAAAGCCCTTCCTCATTCCCCCGGCCGAGTGCACGGCGATACACGACCCGGCGAGGCCGCCGTGCCCGAGCCGTCGCGCGCAGGCGAACATGCAGGACATGCACCCGACGCAGCGGTCGACGTCGACAACCGAGAGCCTCTTTGCCATCAGTTTCTCAGTCCGGCCTTCAGGCAGACGATCGGCCTGCACGCTGAATGTCTACTCCGAGTTCAGGATAGGGAAAGCGCCATCTTGGTGATGTAGACCACCTTCGCGGCACTCCGCGTCCTCTCTCAGCCGATCTGCTCGGAGAGGTAGGTCTGGATTCCGAGCTGCTCGATCTGGTCAAGCTGGGTCTCGATCCAGTCGAGGTGCGCCTCCTCGTCGGCGAGGATGTCCTCGAGAAGGTCGTGTGTGCCTCCGTCGCCGACCTTGGCCGTGAACTGGAGGTCGTCGTTGTAGGAGCCGATGGCGCCGTGCTCTGCGGCCCAGTCGTTCTTGTGCTGGGCTTCGACCTTCGCCCCGATCTTGAGAGGGGCGAGCGTGGAGACGACCGGCTTCCCCTCGAGGAAGAGGATCCGGGCGATCAGCTTCTCGGCGTGCTTCATCTCGTCCCTCGCCCGCTTCTCGATCGCCTCGTGGAGCTTGCCGTAGCCCCAGTTGGTGCACATCTCGGAGTGGACCATGTATTGGCTGATCGCCGCGAGTTCCTCGGACAGGCGCGCGTTCAAGCGTGCGATGACCTTCTCGTTCCCCTTCATGGCGCGATGACCTCCTTCCCTCGACTCGACCTTCAGATCCCATCGCCAGGCAACGAGACAGATCATCCCGCTCACCCCGTCGGGAGGCAACTTGCCCCGACGTCGCGCAGCGCTGACCGGCCGGGTTTGTGTCGCGCGATGCTCGCTGGGTAAGCTCAGCTGGCGATAAGGAGGGACCCGATGGGAATGACCCGCGCTGAGCTGGAAAGGGAGATCTGGAGGCACCTGCGGGGGAAGAAGGAGCCCCTCGTCTACCTTGCGACCGACGAGGCAGGGCAGCCGAGGGTCCGTCCCGTCGCCCTCGTCGTGTGGGGGGACCGGCTGTGGGTGGCGTCGGGGACACGAAACGGCAAGGCACGACAGGTACGGCAGAATCCGAGCGTCGAGTTCTGCCTCCCCTTGTCGGTCGAGGGTCGGGAGGGGTACGTCCGCGTCGCCGGGACGGCGCGGCACATCGTGGATGCCAGCACCCGGGCGACCCTCGCCGCGGAGATGCCGTGGTTCTCCACCTACTGGCGCAGCGCCGACGACGCCTCGTTCTCCCTCATCGAGATCGTCCCGACGGAGATGGAACTCGTCCGCCCCGAGGGGCTGGAACCCCAAAGCTTCTACTGCTAGATCCCAGGAGTTGCATCGGGAAGGAGTCTGGCGATGCCCTCTCGGCGCCCGCGAGAGACAGAACGCGAGCGAGAGCCCTGCGTCTCCCTGGCGCGGGCGCTCTCCAAACTCGGTTTCTGCTCTCGCAGTCAGGGAGAGGCCCTCGTTCGCGAGGGCCTCGTCGCCGTGAATGGGTTCTTCGAGCGGAACCCGGCTACGCGCGTCGACCCGGACCGGGACCAGATCGCGGTGAACGGGGAAGTCGTCCGTCCCGTGACGAAGGTCTACCTTCTCTTGAACAAGCCCCGCGGCCTCATGACGACCGCCTCCGACGAGAAGGGCCGCGACACCGTCTACCGCGCCCTCGGCGACCCGACGCTCCCGTTCGTCTCCCCGGTGGGGCGATTGGACCAGGCGAGTGAGGGGCTGCTCCTCTTCACGAACGACACCCGCTGGGCGGCACGGATCCTTGATCCAGAGACCCACCTCGACAAGACCTACCACGTCCAGATCGACCGCATCGCCGACGAGGGGCTCCTCGAGCGGATGCGCGCGGGCGTCCCCGTCGAGGGCCGTGAGATCCTGAGGGTGAAGAGCGTGCGCCCTCTGCGCCAGGGGCGTGCCAACTCCTGGCTCGAGGTCGTCCTCGATGAGGGGAGGAACCGTCAGGTCCGCCGCCTTCTCGAAGCGCTCGACGTCGGCGTCCTGCGCCTCGTTCGCGTCGCCGTCGGCGCCCTCGCCCTCGGCGACCTTCCCAAGGGCGCCTGGCGCCCCCTCACAGAGGCGGAGCGTGCGGCGGTCGCGCGGGCGACCGCCGTCAGCTGAAGGTCGCCTCGCGGGGAAGGCCCGTTCCCTCGACAACCGATCGACTCGACGCGGGCTCGATCGCCCACGTAAGAAGCTCCGCGATCGGGGCGAGGCTCACCCTCTCGCTCGCCGATCGTTCGTCGCCCGAGCGGAACGCCTCCTCTGCCTCCGGGCGGAGAGTGATCGTCGCAGTCCGCCCATCCGTCGTGACGAAGCGGGCGCGCGCGCGGCCTGCTGCAACGACGCACAGGTTTCCCTTGCCCGTGGTGCACCCGCTCCCAATCTGAATCCCGTCGGTCAGGCAGGAGATGGGAGGAACTGTCCCGGTCTCCGACTCCGCCTCGATCCCAAAGTAGCCCGGGCTTTCCAGGAGGTCGAGGGCGAGGAGCCCCATCCGGATCCCTGCCACGAGGTAAGGCCCGAGGTGGCCGTGCAGTTCCGTCCCCCGCTCGATGAGGGCGCCGAGGTCCACCCGCCGCGGGTCGATCGTCCTCCTCTTCATGCCTTGCCCTTCTCGTCCCGTCATCCCGTTCTCCTTTCTCCGCCGGCTCAAAGCAGCCGCTTCCCGACCGAGGTCGCGGCGAGCTCCCCGTGCTTGACGCCCTTCAGGCTGATGAGGCCATCCGCCAGCTTCCGGACCCGTTCCGCCTTTCCCCTCACGGCGACGAACTCCAGGCAGTTCTCGCGGTCGAGGTGGATGTGGGTCGTCGAGATCACTTGCAGGAGCGCGTGGTGCTGGATCTCGGTCAGGCACTCGGAGAGGCCGGGATGGCTGTGCTTGTAGAGGAGCGTGATCACGCCGGCGACTTCCTCCCCTTCCTCCCACTCCTGGCGGACGAGCTGCGCGCGGAGGGCGTCGCGGATTGCCTCGGAGCGGGTCGCATAGCCCCGCTTCCGGGTGCGCCGGTCGAACGCGGCGACCAGCTTCTCCTCCATCGACACGCTGAAACGAACGAGCTTCGTCATCGTGTTACCCCTCCTGCGAGGGTAACACCGGGAGTCTGCCGCGAGCAGGTCCGAGTGCAACCGGGGCCGGCCCTGCCGATAGTCAGCGTGCGCTCCATCCCCGCGAGGGCCTCACACCAGAGAGTTCAGGTCCTACTACGCGGGGCGACGTCGGCCAGAAACGGTGAACTCGCCCGCCGGGACGGCCGGGCTCGCATCGGATAGAGTGGGTGCATCATGAAGACCATGCTCGCAGGGCTCGGTAGGCTCGCCGGACCGGCGCGGCTCGCTGGCGCACTCGTCCTTGTCGTGGCGCTCGCGGTGGCGGCAGGCGCCGCGGGGGCACGGATCGAGGCCTCTGGAAGCGGCGAGGGCGCGACCGTCCTCCGGTTCAATGGCCCGATCACGACCGCCACGCTGACCGCGACCCTCTCCATGAAGGGGAGTTGGGGAGAGGGGGCGACCGTCCCGTTCCAGATCCAGGGGAGCCTCGACGCCGTGGGGGAGTCGGAGATGAGTACCCTTCAGGGGAACCTGTGGGGGACGCTCTCTGCTTCCGGGACGACGGCGGACGGGCGCGCCCTTGAGCTGCGAGGCGGCCTGTTCGTCGCGAGCCAAGACGCGAAGATCGACCTCGCCGGGACGAGCACCTTCTCTGGCCGGTTCTACCTCTCCATCCGCCTGGGCGGCGTTCCCTACGAGGCGACCGGGACGTTCCAGGGTTCAGGCGGAGGCACCTTCGTCGTCCCCGACGACCCGATGACGATGCAACTCGACGGAAAGGCGGAGCTCACCCTGTCGGGAGACGCCGTCCAGGTCGCGATGGCGGCGGATGGCGTCCCGTCGGTCGGCTCGCTCCCGTGGGACCTCTCGACGTGGCCGGAGGAGGTCGCCACGCGGCTCACCGCGCTTCTGAGCTGGAAGGCCGAGCCCTAGCTACACGTCGGCCGTGGCCGAAAGGAGTCCAATGCCCTACTTTCGTGTCGAGGACCTCGCCCCTGTCGAGCAGCTCCCCGGGATCGAGCGTCGGGCGGTCTGGCTCGACAACGTCATGCTCACCTTCTACTCGTTCGCCCCCGGTGCGGTCGTCCCCGAGCACGCGCACGCGAACGAGCAGATCACCGTGGTGACCAAGGGAGCGATGGCGTTCACCCTCGGGAGCGAGACCCGCGTCCTCCGCGCTGGAGAGGGGGCCTCGATCCCGTCGGGCGTCCGGCACAGCGTGCAGGTCCTCGACGAGCAGGCCGAGGCGATCGACGGCTGGAGCCCGCCGCGGGAGGACTACAAGACGAGCGGCTGACGCGGAGAGCCTCTTCGGGCTTGCCACCGGCCGCACAACCTAGCCGCGGGCGGGCGGAGGACGTCCATGCGCCGCGAGGGGCAAGCTGTCTGCATCTCTCCGTTAATGTGGTGTTTGTCACATAGGGTTCTGCTCCCGTCCGAATGAGGGCGAGCTTGCTCTCCCTGCGAGCGCCCTTCGGTTGGCTCCGCTTGCACCCTGATGGGCGTTGACGGTTGCCTGCCCGGGCCCCTAAGATCTCCGCTCTCGTCGTACCTGGAGGGGAAGGGATGAAGCGAGATCAGTTCCGAGGGATGGGTACGTTCACCGCCATCTGGACCGGTCAGGTTCTGTCCTTCCTCGGGACCGGGATGACCCAGTTCGCGATGACGATCTGGGCGTGGCAGAAGACCGGTCAGGCGACCGCCCTCGCCCTTGCGGGGGTCTGCGCCTTCGCTCCGGTCATCCTGGTGAGCCCGATCGCCGGGGCGATCGTCGACCGATCGAACCGCAAGCTCCTGATGATCCTTTCGGACGCGGCTGCCGGCGTGGGAACGCTCGCGATCCTCCTCCTCTACCTCGCAGGGCGCCTGGAGATCCCCCACCTGTACGCCGTCCTCGTCTTCGTCGGGGTGTTCGGAGCCTTCCAGTTCCCGGCCTACTCCTCGACGATCAGCGTCCTTGTCGACAAGTCCCAGTATGCGCGGGCGAGCGCGATGATGTCCCTCGCCGGCTCGATCTCCGGCGTCTTCGCCCCGATCGGGGCCGGCATCCTCCTCGGCCCGATCGGCATCCCCGGGATCCTGGCGGTCGATCTCTCGACGATGTCGACCGCGATCCTGATCCTCCTCGCCGTGCGGATCCCTCAGCCCGCCCGGTCGGCCGAAGGGGAGAAGGGGAGAGGGAACCTCCTGCGTGAGGCGGGGTACGGGTTCCGCTACATCTTCGCCCGCCGCGGCCTCCTCGGGCTCCTGTCCATGTTCTTCCTGTTCAACGTCACGACGACCTTCGGCTTCACCGTGCTCGCGCCGATGATCCTCGCCCGCACCGGGAACAATCAGATCATCCTCGGGAGCGTCCAGTCGATGGCGGGGATCGGAGGGATCGTCGGCGGTGTCCTCCTGAGCCTCTGGGGAGGACCGAAGCCTCGCGTGCACGGGGTCCTGCTTGGCTGCGCCCTGGGGGGCCTCGTCGGACTCGCCGGGCTCGGGCTCGGCCGAGCGCTTCCCGTCTGGGCCGCAGTTTCCTTCGTCTCGGCGATGACCTTCCCGACGGTGAACGCCTCCAGTCAGGCCATCTGGCAGTCCAAGGTCCCGCCCGACCTGCAGGGGCGCGTCTTCTCCGTCCGGCTGATGATGGCCCAGTTCGGCGCCCCGCTCTCGATGCTCCTCGCCGGGCCCCTCGCCGACCGCGTCTTCGAGCCGGGGATGCGCGCGGACGGGGCCCTCGCCCGGGTCTTCGGCCCCCTCGTCGGGACCGGCCCAGGGGCCGGCATGGCCCTCATGCTCGTCTTCGGCGGGATCTTCGCCGCGCTCGCCGCCCTCGCCGGATACCTCTACCGCCCCCTCCGCACCGTCGAGGCGACGATCCCGGACCACGACGCGACCCCGGTTCCGGCGGCGGTTTCTGAGGCCCCCGCCAGGGGGTGAGCGCGGGGCCTACCAAGACCCTGCATAGGGAGCGAGAGCAGATTTGATGAGCCCTTACCGATTCTCGCGCATTGCGCATCCTGCGTTGTGCGCGGTGCCCAACGCCGCGGCCCGTGCCCTTCGCCTGGCATCTCCCCTCGGCGAGAAGAGCCGCTGCCTTCCCCGAAGAAGCTGCCAGGGAAGATGTAGGAAGAGGCTAGTCAGTGTCTTCGCCGATCCCGCGACCGAAGACGCGCCGTGCTGCGTCTTCCAGGAGGGACCGGCCAGCCGCAGCGATTGATCTGTTGATTCTCATGGCGCTCTCAAACTCCGAAGACGCGATGAAGTCATGCAGGCTCTCTCGCCTGTGGGGAACTCTGGCAGAGTACGCCTTGAGAAGATCCAACAACGGCACATTCCCAACCGAGGACTCCAAGTCTTCCAGATCGTCGATCGTCAGGATTGTGAGGGGAGCCAGTCGGAGGCGGTCGAGCCGCCATTGCCACGAGCTGGGGACTTGACTGGCCCCGAGCTCGGAGATCAGCATTTCCGCGAGCAGCTTCGTCACAAGTGGTTCGACGAGTAAGCGGTCGTGCACGACCAAGGCGGGGTACACGAACTCCACGGCTCCGGCGGTGCCTGGGCCTGCCCAGGCGTCAACCGCGAGAGAGCGGATCACCCTGGCGAGTTGCGCAACACCGACCTCCCTATCTCCTCTCAGGTATTTTCTCTCCAGTTCCGCTCGGAAGGCTCTCTCATCGCAGGCGATCACAGCAGCGTCAGAAATGAAGACGGCTTTCGCCTCAATCACGACAAGCGTATCAAGGTAGTCAAGACAAGCATCGATCTCGAATGTGTTCCCATCAGCCTCCACCCCGGGCACCTTTCGGCGCAGTCTCTGATGCAGCCCGGCTCCTTGCGGGAACATCCGCCCCAGGAGGTCGCATGCGTACTCCTCGAAAGCGTCACCAAATCGGCCGAAGATGTAGTTATCGTCTCTGACTCGGGCCCGGGTCAGGTGGAAGATCGGGCCAATCGTCATGCTGTCGGCCAGTAAAGCTGCATCCGGTATGACGCCCCGTCCGTCATTAAGAGCGATGATGGGCTTCTCACGCAGCGGTTTGAGATCGAACGCGGGAACCTCGTCGAGTGACATGGGGATCCTCCCGCCAGGCCAAAGCCTCTCTCTCAGATCGTCGATCCCCCACACTTGGAGTTGCCGATATGCCCGATAAACCTCAGCGTACTCGGTATCGCTCCCCAACGTGACCGCGTCGCTAAGAACCATGCCGTCATCCAGCTGAAGATGTATAGCACTCAGAGCTCCAGCGGCCCTCATGTATTCGTCAAGGGACATATCCGTCGCCTGCCTGAAGTCCCTGTCAAGATCGGGATAGTGCTCCGGCAGGTACTCAAGGAAGAGCTGTTGTCCACGGCCAATGACTCGGTACGGATCTGGCGCAATCAGGCCTGCATCTAGGGCAGATCGGAAGAACACCAGGGCGATATCTTTGAGCGTTGCCACGCTCGCGCCGCCATGAAGCGCAGCAAGCACCTTCCCCTCCGAGATTAGGGAGGAGATGAGAGCCGCTTGAACGAACGCGTCTTTCTCCACCTGAGTCCACCTAAAGTCAGCTGGGGCCCTTTCGCGAGTACAGAAGGCGAGCACCCAACGCACTAGCTCGAGCAACTGCGCCCGGAAGAAGAGGGCGGTCTTCTCGAGGTCGTCCTGCCCTCTCTTCTGAACGATATTATTGAGCCTTGTCCCGGCTTCCCGGGAAAGAAGCGCGTTGGCGAGTTTCCTCTGGCGATCTGTTCTGCTCAAGCTACCAGGGGCGGAGACAATCTGATTCGCCCGCGCACACATGACGAGAGCTTCGTCCAACGGAAGGGCACGAAGACACACCGCAAGGTGCTCTAGTGTGCACTCACTCCCAGGGAACAGGTCTGCTAGCTCGACATAGGAGGTCAGTACTGCGGGCACGCTGGGCTCACCCCACGTGGGACGGATCGTCGACGTCCCAGCCGGCCAGGCGACGCTTCACGCCGACGACTAGTCTTCTCGTCTCTTTTCTCGTCCGCGTCAGAAGAGAGGAGGCTCAGCATCCCGCTCCGCTGCCCTCCGCGGTGACAGACTTTGGTCGCGAAAGCCCCGGCGCTCTCATTACATTGCCTGCGGTTCAGGAGAAGATCATAACGGCGCCCCGCGGATGTGGCAACAGCCCGCAGAACCGTCTGAAGAGGCCGCCGCCAGCCCTCTATCCTGGACCGATCCATGTTCCGCTTTCTCTCTTCCGTGAGGAGACGAGGCAACGGTCCCCACAACTCCGTCACAGGGACGGCCCGACTTCTCCACCGCCCGGGACGATCGTCGGAGGCATTCCGGGAACACAGGAGGAACCGACATGAACAGACGGATGAAGGTGCTAGGGATCGTGGCGCTCGTCCTCACGGTGGCGGGCGTCATCGCGGGGGTCGCGATCGCCCAAACGCAGACTCAGAAGACGACGTCATCAGTAACCCCGGCCTCGACGAGCTTCCTGGCGAAGGTCGCCGCGAACCTGGGGATCACGGAGGACGTTCTGGTGGCGGCCTACGAGAAGGCGAACCTCGAGACGATCGACGAGGCCGTCGGCGCGGGTCGGATGACCGCTGAGCAGGCCGCGGAGATGAAGGCGCGGGTCGAGGCGAACCGGGCCCTGCAAAAGCTGATCGCGCAGGGGGTCGCAAGTGGCCAACTGACGAAGGACCAAGCCTCGCTCCTCAACCAGGGATCCCCTGGGGGGCCGATGATGAGGATGGGCGGCCGCGGCGAGGGTTGGGGCCAGAGGCCCTCTTGGGGGAGGGGAGGTCGGGGAGGGTGCCGGTAGGCATCCCCACTCCTTCCTCGGTCACGGTGGCGGGACGCCGCGAGGCGTCCCGCTCTCCTTTGAACGAGCCTTGTCCCTTTGAGTCCAGTCCGGCCGCACGCTGCGGCCTTTGACGCCGCCCGTACGACCACGCCAGCTCCAGCCTCTCCTCTCACAAGCTCCACACCCCTGCCATCAGGCCGCCGTTCCCTGCTCACAGGGCCGCCGGACACTGGCGTTGTTGTGAGGTGAGCGCCATGAAGGGAAGAGCGCTGGTGATCCTGATGGTGGCCACGGCCCTGGGAATCGCCCTGGGGCACGCTCCCCAGGTCTTGGCCGTGCAAAAGGGAGGCGGAGGGCCATCGTGGGCCTGCACCTGCCGGACGGGACCAAGCGGCCCCGGCGGTGCTGGGGCGTCAGGGGGCTCCGCCTCCCTGAGCACGGAGGCAGCCGTCGAAGAGGGAGAGACCTCGCAGGGAGAAGCGATCGGCAGCGTATCGCTGGAGCTGGCCGCCCAGGCCGAGTCACCTCTCCTGCAGAGCGACTCCCAGCAGTCCCTCTTCCGCGTTTCGAGCGCTGTTGTCGAGACCGGAGTCGCCGTCACGTTCGATGCCTCCGCATCATGGAGCGAGGACGAGATCGTGCTCTACGGGTGGGACTTCGACGGCGATGGCGTCCTCGACGAGGCGACAGGGAGCCCTGTCGTGGAGCACGCGTATGACGACGACGGGGTCTACGGGGCGCTCGTTCGGATCTCCGACGCGTCGGGCGCGGTGGCGTGGTCCGACCCCGTGCAGCTCTCCGTCTTCAACCGACCTCCAACCGCCGGGCCCTACGCATCCGTGCCCGCGGTGGAGGAGGGGGGGACGGTCGTCTTCTCGAGCGCGTCCACCGACCCGGACGGCCGGGTCGTCGCCTGGATCTGGGACCTCGGCGACGGGACGACCTGTCAGGCGGAGAGCTGCTCCCACGGCTACGTGAGCGAGGGCACCTACGACGTTGCGCTGATCGTCACCGATGACGACGGAGGGGTCTCGACGCCCTCCGCCATCACCCTCTCGGTTAGGAACGCCGCCCCGGTGGCGGCCTTTCAGGTCGACGCCGCGACCGCCGAGGTCGGCGTGCCGCTCAGGTTCCTCGACACCTCGACGGACACGAACCCAGGCGAGATCGTCCATGTCGCCTGGGACTTTGGCGACGGGACCTACCGGGCGGGCGGCCCGCAGGCCGGCGGCGTCTACACACACACCTACGCAAGCCCAGGCGGCTACACGATCACCCTCTACGTCATCGACGCGGACGGTTCGATGGCTGTTGCTCGCCAGGAGATCAAGGTGGGTGGCTGAGGCGCACGGTCTGCGTGGGGACGAGCCGGCAGGGAGTGCCTCTCTCTTGCCTGGGCCGGGAACGGCCTTCATACTCGTGTCGCAGGGAGACAGAGTGGCCAAGCGCGTGCTGGTCGTTGACGATGAGGAATGGGTCGTCGAGCTCGTCCGCCGGTACCTGGAAGGGGCGGGGTTCCGGGTCACCACGGCCACGGATGGGCCGTCGGCCCTGGCGCGCTTCGAGTCGGACCGGCCGGATCTCGTCGTCCTCGACTGGATGCTCCCTGGGCTTAACGGGCCCGGCGTCGCGGCGCGGATCCGCGAGACCTCCGGCGTCCCGATCATCTTCCTCACGGCGCGAACGGAGGAGGCCGACCGAGTGAAGGGCCTGGAGATCGGAGCGGACGACTACGTCACGAAGCCGTTCAGCGCGCGGGAACTCGAGGCTCGCGTGCGCGCTGTTCTCCGTCGGGCCGAGGTCGGGCACGGGCGAGCGCGGGCGCTCGAGGTCGGCGGGCTTCGGGTCGACCGGGACCAGCGCGAGGCGTGGGCCGACGGCCGCCTTCTCGATCTCACCCCGATGGAGTTCGACCTCCTCGCCCTCCTCCTGGAGAACCCGGGGCGGGTCTTCACCCGCCTCGAACTCCTGGAGGCCCTCCGGGGGGCAACGGACGAGACGTTCGAGCGCGCGATCGACTCTCACGTGAAGCGCCTGCGCCAGAAGATCGAGCCGGACACGAAGTCGCCGCGCTACCTCCTCACCGTGTTCGGGGTCGGCTACAAGCTCGCCCGGGAGGGGGAGGAGTGATCCCCTTCTTCCGCCGTCTCTCCTTCCAGACGAAGCTCCTCCTCTCCTTCGCCGTGGTCATCGTCCTCACGACCGTCATCGGGTACGTCGTCGTCAACCGCTCGATCGACCGCGCCTTTACGTCTTTCTCCCAGCGCAGCTTCCGCGCGCAGGATCGGATCTCGCTCCAGCTCCTCGCCGACTACTACGAGCGGATGGGAAGCTGGGAGGGGATCGACCGGCGCCTCGCCCGGCAGCCCGTCCCGTTCGTCCTCTCGGATCCAGGGGGGGTTGTCCTGGCTGCGCCGGAGGCACGTTCCGTCGGAGAGAGGCTGCCCGAGAGCGTCTTTCGCCTGGGGCTTCCGATCAGCGTGGGCGCGCAGATCGTCGGGATCCTCGTCCCTCTCGACCTCACCCCGTGGAAGAGCCCGCTCGAAGAGCGCTTCCTCTCCTCAGTGACTCGCGCCCTCGTCCTTGGGGCGTGCGCGGTCGGTGTCGTCGGAATCGTGATCAGCGTCCTTCTCCTTCGGCAGGTGACCGACCCCTTGAGACGTCTGGGAGAGGCAGCCGGGCGGATCGCCCGCGGGCAGTTCTCAGGTAAGGTGGAGGTGGCAAGCCGAGACGAGCTCGGGGCCCTCGCCCGCTCGTTCAACGACATGGCGGCGAGCCTGGCGCGGGCAGAGGAGAGCAAGCGCCAGATGACCGCCGACGTGGCGCACGAGCTGCGGACGCCGCTCAGCGTCCTGCGCGCCGGCCTGGAGGGACTGCGGGACGGGGTGTTCGAGGCGACGCCAGAGCACGTCGCCGCCCTGTACGACAAGGTCCTTCTCACCTCGCGCCTCGTCGCCGACCTCCAGGAGCTCGCCCTCGCGGACGCGGGCGGGCTCTCGATCCGGCGAGGACTCTGCGATCCTCGCACGCTCGTGGAGGGGATCGCCCAAGCGATCGGTCCCCAGCTCGAGGACGCCGGGGTCACGCTGGCCGTCGAGACGCCTGCCGACCTCCCGCAGGTGGAGGGTGACGCTCAGCGCCTGGAGCAGGTCCTGCTGAACCTCCTCTCGAACGCCGTTCGTCACACACCCTCCGGAGGGACGATCCGGATCGCCGCCTGCGCGGACGGGTCTTCCGTTGAAGTGAGCGTCTGCGACACCGGACCCGGCCTCAGCGAAGAGGACCTCACCCACGTCTTCGGTCGCTTCTACCACGCGGACAAGGGAGGCGCACGAAGCGGGGCTGGACTCGGTCTCGCGATCGCCAAGGCCCTGGTCGAGGCCCACGGAGGGCGGATCTGGGCGGAGAACGCCCCGCACGGCGGGGCCTGCTTCCGGTTCACCCTGCCCTGCAAGTGAAAGCGGGCCCGGCTCTCGACCGGGCCCGTCCTCGTGCAGGGAGGTCTTCGACTACGCTGCCTTGGCGCCCCCAGCCCGCTCGTCAAGGATCTCGAGGAGCTGCTCTAGCTTCTCGAGCATCCCGCGAGAGAGGATCCTCTTCAGCAGCGGGCGGGCCTCAACCTGCGACTCGTCCTGACGCTGCGGGTCGAGGAAGGAGAGCCGCTCGGCCATCTGGGGGTGATTCTGGGCGAACTGGCGAAGCAAGGGAAGAGCCTGCCCGAGCTTCTGGGCGAGTCCTTGCATCTGGCCGTCACTCTGGGGCTGGCTCTCGAGGGTGTCAAAGCCCCACCGCTCGCCCTGAGGCTGCGCCTGGGAGCCGCCCCTCATCGCTCCGTAGCGCGGGCAACGTCCCTGAGCCTCGCCTGACGGGGCCTGGAGGCTGCCCTGCCCCGTCGCCTCACGCTGTCCGGCGGAGCGGCCGGCCATCCGCCCGCCCTGCCGGAGCGCGGTCAGGCCAGCGGCCCCCGCGGGTCGAAACCGCCCTTGCAGTGCCTCGCGGAGGACCTCCCCTTGGCGAACCGTGAGGATCCCCTTCAGCTCATCGACGTTCTCCTGCGCCGTCGTGGCCAGGTCCTTGCGGAGCCGGTTCATCTCCTTCTCGAACGCGGCGAGCTTGGCGTCGAGCTCTTGCTCGTTCCCCGTGAAGGTGAGAAGCTCCTTGGCGAAGGCGTCGCGCCGCGCCTCGATCGCTCTTGCCTTGTCCACGACCTCTGCGATCCGGTCTCGGACGGCCGTGAGCTGCTCGGGCGTCAACTGAAGCCGATTGACGAGGACGATCAGCTTGAGGTCGAGCTCCTTCTCTGCCGCCCTTGGAGTGGAGCTGTCAATCGACGCCAGAGAACCCATCGTGAACGCTGCGGCGAGCCCGGCAGCGGCAAGAACAGCAAGGGAGATCACGATCCAACGCCTGTTCATGATGAACCTCCTTCTCGGTCGTCTCCAAGGTAGGGCGTTTGGGTGAAGGAACCGGCTCGAAGTTGTGGCAGGAGGGTGAACGAGATCCCACTGGCCGGCTGTTGTCACCCCGTGGTGTGATCGGCCTGAGCCTCGGGACCAGTCTCTGGCGAGGCGGGACGCGTGCCCCGCAGGGCGTCCCACGGGGTCTTCAAGCACGCCAGCCACGCGATGTAGTCGTCCGCGAGCCACTTTCCAACCTGACCTTCGCAAGGCTCTGTCTCGCTGAGCCACACAGTCAGTCTCCAGCTCATGTGCCAGGCCCAGAGCCCCAGCAGGGCGAGAAACGCATTGGCGAGGAAGAGGCTGGCTCTGTCGACGGCCGTCCCTGGCGCGACTGCTGAGGAGACAGCCACTACGATCGGGCCAGCGACGTAGAGGGCTCCCATGACCCGCTGCCCCCTGCGGAGGCGTCTAGCCCTGCCGGCCCCTTCCTTTCCGGGCTGACGGACTATGTAGCAGAGCGCGTAGGTGACGGGAAGAGTGGCGCAGATCAGGGATGCGACCGCGCAGCCTAGGTAGCCTCCTAGATCCGCTCGGAGACCCAACTGGAGGGCGAGAGGTACGGGTATCGTGAACAGCAGGACGGGGATGACTACCGCGAGCTGGCGGGCTCGGTAGTACTCGCGGTTCAGGGGTCGGCACAAGCTGGACCGGATGAAGTTCTCCCAACAGAGGAAACCGCGGAGCTCAGCGTCCTTGCGGGTCAGGTGCCAAGTCACAAGGCGCTCGATCGCAGCGTTGACGAGGGTCGCCCTCCGGTTTCTCGCTTGCTCCTGCAGGTAGACGGCCGCGAGGACGTCTATGAGTAGGGCGACGCCCAGGAGGAGGTAGACCATCACTTGCGCAGACATAGTGACGCCGACGTGTTGCATCGAGACGGAGATTGCGGCAGTGCTCCCGACGACGACCGTAATCATGGCGAGAACCGCTGCGTTCAAGAGGTAGATGCACTGGACGATCTCCGCCCTCAGGAACTCGTACTGCTTCAGCAGAACCTTGACTGGGTCAGCCAACAGCCACCTCCTCGCTCTTCTTACCCGAGGAGGATACAACCTAGCCGGTGTGTAGAGAAGCGGGGGCCGCGGAGGTGCGGCTGATGGGGACCGGTTCCCGCGACGGTTTGCCGGGAAACCTCGTGTCCCGTACTGTAGGGTCACCTCGGTGGTGGGCAATAGTGGACGTCATGGAAGTGGCCTTGTTGGGTGTCGGCATCTGGGGTCAGCATGCCTGGCTGCCGCCCCTCGTCCGACTGGCCGCAGCAGGAACCCTCCGGCTGACAGCGGTCGACCTTCCTGAGTCGCCGAGCGCACTCAAGCTAGAACCGCGGCTTCTCGAGAGCACGGTGCGGCGAGGTCACGCGACGTATCGCTCATGGAACGAGAGGAAGAGGCTGTCGGATGCTCAGCTTGCGGTCATCGCAGTCCCCGCCCGCAAGCACCTCGAGGTGCTCAAAGGACTTCTTGCCGCCAGTCCTAGGCTCTGCCGGGTGATCTGCGAGAAGCCGGGCGGGGACTCGCTGGCGGAGTTCGAGGAGATGGCTCTCCTGTGCGAGAAACGCGGCATCGACCTTCTCGTCGTGGACCACTACCTTCTCTGCGACCCGATACGGAGTCTGCTGCTTGGGCACCGCAGGCCAGAAGGAATCGACGAGGTCGAACGGATCGAGGCCTACCTTCTCGAGACGAGGGCGGATGGCCCTGCCCAGGATGCGAACCTGGACATGCTCGTCCACGTCGTGAACCTTCTTCACACGCTCTATCCGCACTCCCGCCTGGTGCCTTTCGAAGCCCGGTTCGCCCAAGCTCTCGACCGGCCCCACGCCAGCGTGACCCATGCGTGGGTGAGAGGCACGCTACGCCACTCACGTCGCGAGATCCCCGTCTGGATCGAAGTCGGAAAGCAGATGCGAGAGGACCGAAAGAGGCTCGTCCTTCGGCAGAGCGCCCCGAAGAGGGATCTCCGCTTCGAGCTGGGATCGGGATCTCTTCCGAATGTTGCCCAGGAGCCGTACGCGGGGATTCTGGAGAGGGCGATCTCCGCGGTCCCCTCCTCGAACGTACGGCTCCCCGTTGGTGTCCTGGCGCCAACCGAGGCACGCCGCACGTGGGAGGAGCTTGAGGCCGTCCGGAGGATCGCGACCATCGCTCGACGCTACAGAGCCGGCAAGCCCAGGACACCTCCTACCGTGTAGCAGGGGACCCTGGCGACGGAGTCGCCCTCTTGGTGCCCCTAGAGGCTCGCGACTCTTCGCGCCACGCGGAGGGCGATCGCCGCGGTCGTCGCCATCGTGGGGAGGCCCTGAGAGACCGGGACGAGCGACAGGTCGGCCACCCACAGGCCATCCGGGAGCGCCGCCGGATGCATGGAGGCGACGTCCTCTCGCCGCAAGGGGACCGTCCCGCCAAGGTGTCCCCCGTTCAGGACGCCCTCCACGAAAGGGCCGCGAACCCCGGCGCGCTCCATGATCTCACGCGCGAGGGCAATCCCCTCATCGAGCAAGGCGCGGTCGACGGAGGTGACCTTCTTCTCGACCCGCCCGTCCGCGTGGACGGTTCCCGTGGCCTCTTCAGCGAGCTTGACCATCACCCCGACGCGGTCCCGCAGGGGAACCCCTCGCCACGGCCGGTGGACGAAGTGAGAGAGGAGGTCGAGGTACGGGGAGAGGATGTAGCCGTCGCGCGCGGCGTACCAGACCATCGGCAGCTCGTCGAGTTGGCGTGCCCTGGGGAGGCGGCCACCCAGCGTGAGCACGATGTCGACCCACAGCCGGTCAGCAACGGGGAGACCGGAGGCGCGGAGGATCTCCGCTGTCCCGATGGCTCCCGCCGCGAGGAGGACCGCGTCGGCGCGGATCGGCTCCCGCGATCCGGCGACGAGGACCCCACGAGCCCGGCCTCCCTCGACGACGACCCGCTCGACCGGCGCGCGAAGGCGAACCTCGGCCCCGAGGCGTCGGGCCTCGGAGAGGAGCCTCCGCGCGTCCCACCTCGCGCCGCTCGCACAGCCTAGTTCGCACAGGCCGCAGGCGCGACAGAGGGCGGGGTCGACCACCTTCGGCGTCCGCGCTGGGTGGAGGCCCATCTCCTCCGCCGCGGAGAACATCCGCTCCGTCGTCGGCCGCCACCGCTCGCGCGGGAAGGGCACCGGTTGGAGGAGGATCTCCAATTCCTCGAACTCCGCGGAGAGGTCGAGGCCGATCTCCGCAAGGCCTCGCTCGGCGCGGACCCAGTTCCCGCAGGAAAGGACGGTCGATCCGCCGGCAGCGACGCCGCGGATGACGAGGAGGTCGCTCTCCGCACGGGTCACCCTCATCCCTGGGAGGAGCGCGCCGATCGTGCGCGGGCCGACGAGGCCGGTCCGGCGGAGGGGGTCGGCCCACGGCGCAAGGCGGGTGAACGGCCGGAACGGCCCGCCTGCCTCGAGGACGAGGACCTCGGCCCCGCCCCGCGCGAGGGCCCACGCCGCGGCCGCCCCTCCCGCCCCTGCTCCGACGACGATCGCCTTCATCCATCCCTCCTGGGAAGCTCGATTCGGGCAAGGCACGCCGGCCTCCCCTCCGTGATCCGCTCTTGAAAAGTGAAGCGGGCTCCAGGGAAGAGACCGGCCACGACCCCGGCGTCGGCCGCCGAGAGGGCCCGGCAGGTCAGGTCTCCGTACCCGGCGGCCAGCGCGCAGCGGTCGATCCGGACGCACGCCTCCCTCTCATCGAGCCACTCCGCGCGGAAGCGGATCCCTAGGACTCTGTACAGGACACGTGCCTCGCGGACGAGGTCGCGCGGGTCGTCGCTCGTTCGGAGGCGCCGTCGCGCCGCCTTGCCCAGCCGGACCCCAGCACAGAAGAGCGTCTCGTGCGCCAGGCGGATCCCTTCCGCCTCTCCGAGGACGTCGACGAGGGCGGCGACACGTGCGTGGTGGGCCTTCGCCATCGCCAGGCGTCGCGCGGAGAGCCCTCCTCGCACAGAGGCGTCTCGGCCGCGGAGCTCCGCAAGGCGCTCCGGCGCGCAGTCCTCGAGGAGGCAGTTCAGGGCCCCGGTCGTCGCCTCCGCCACCTCGCGCAGGGCACGGCGGGCCGTCCAAGGCGGGAGGAAGATCGATGAAAGGGCGAGTCTCAGACTCACGCCTCCTCCTTCGCCTGGCCGAGGTGGAGGACCTCGGCTGGGGCGTCCCCCTCCCCATACAGGGCAGAGACGACCTTGGCCCGACGGCGGAGGACCTCGGCGCGGCGCAGCTTCAGGTTGGCGGTCAGATCGCCTGTCTCGATGGAGAGGTCATCGGGGAGGACGGCCCAGCGCTTCGGCCGCTCAGGATGGGAGAGATGCTCGCTCACCGCCGCGATCCCCCGGTCGACCTCCAAGGCACGGAGGGAAGACCACTCGCCCCTCACCCAGAGAAGGGCGGCGCAGTGAGAACGCCCGTCCCCAACGAGCATGGCCTGCGAGACCCCGGGAACCTCGCGCAGGACCCCCTCCACCCGCTCCGGCGAAACGTTCTTCCCGTACGAGGTGACGACGAGCTCCTTCTTGCGCCCGGCGAGGACGAGGTGGCCTTCCTCGAGGCGCCCGAGGTCGCCGGTCGAGAGGAAGCCTTCTCCGTTGACTTCCTCCATTCGGGCGACCTGAGGCCCGCGGACGAGGACCTCTCCGTCTGGCGCGATCCGGACCTCGGTCTCTGGAAGGGGCTCCCCCACGGTGCCGATCCGGTTCCGTCCCAGGCGATTCATCGTCACGAGCGGCGCCTCGGTGAGGCCGTACGCGTTGTGGACCTCGATCCCAAGATCGCGCAGCCCGAGGAGGAGGGCGTCGCTCGACGGGGCCGAGCCGACGAGGAGCTGGACCGCACGGTCGAGCCCTGCCCGCCGGAGGACCGTCCGGCGGACGAGAGGGCGGAGAGCCCTCTTCACGAGACCGTTCTGGAGGGCGAGATAGCGCAAGAGGAGGGCGTTCGACCGCGCCTTCTCCCAGACCCTCTCGTAGAAGCGAGGGACGGAGAAGAAGAAGGTCGGCCGCACGCGGCGCAGGGTGGGGGCGAGGGCGCGAAAGTCCTCGAGGAAGAAGAGGTCGAGCGGGGCCGGGGCGTGGTGCGGGGCGTAGGTGATCAGGATCCCCTCGACGACGTGGTTCATCGGCAGGAACGAGAGGTAGGTGATCCGGCGCGTCCGCGCCTGCCAGGGGAAGAGGGCCACAAGGGTCTCGGCCATCGTCACGAGCTGGTCGTGGCGGAAGGGGACCGCCCTGGGGGGGCCGGTCGTCCCGGAGGTACAGCGCAGGGTAGCGAGGTCAGCGAGGTCGACCGGGGCCTTCCCCGTCTCCTGCTCGTCCACCCCCAGGGCGAGGAACGCTTCCCAGGAGAGGACCTGGTCGCTGGGCGCGCGACGGAGCGGGGAGCGGGCGAAGGAGACGACCCGGACCGACGCCGTGAGCGCCCTAGCCTTCTCCAGAATCGGTGGGGACCCGACAAGGAGGAAGCGCGCGCCGCACTCCCGGAGGATGGCGTCGATCTCGGAGATCGGGCTCGTGTAGTACAGGGGGACACTCACGGCTCCGGAGAGGCCGATCGCGGTGTCGAGGGCGAGGTACCGGGTCGAGTTCGGCCCGACCAGGGCGACCCGGTCGCCGGGGCGAACCCCGAGCGCGCGCAGGCCCGCCGTCGCTTGCCGCACCTCGCGGGCGACCTCTCCGGCGTCCCGCTGCAGGACCCGGCCATCCACGACGTCGTGGAGCCGGACCCGCCGGCTCCTTCGGCTCAGACGAAAGAGGACCTGCTCGTGGACCGTCCTCCCGGAGCGGTGGAGGAAGCCACGCCGCGTTGCGTCCGCGAGGAGCTTCGGGAGGAGGTTCCTCCAGTCGAAGGGATAGGGTTCAAGGAGACGGTCAACGTTCTCACGGAGGAAGCGGGGTCCGCCGCGGAGGTACGGGGCAAGGAGGCGAAGGGGGGCGAGGGGACCGGACCCCAGGACACGCGATGGAACAGGGACTTGGAGGAAGAGCGGCCGCGGGAGCTTGACGCCCAGCTCCTCTCTCGCCCAGGAGCGGGCGGCGTCGAGGAGGTCGCGCGCTGTAGGGAGAGCGTCGTGCGGGGGGAGGAGATGGAACGTCAACCCCGTGGCGCGCGGGTCGAGGGCGAGGCGGGCGATCGCGTCCGCGACGTAGTCGACCGGGACGAGGTTCACGCGCAGCGCGGGGCGCACAGGGGCGATCCGGATTCTCCCGGTCAGGTAGAGGCGAAGCGGCACGTAGACTGTGTTGTAGGTGCGCGCCTCTCCGGTCTGCGAGTCCCCGACGACCATCCCCGGCCGGAAGATCGAGACCGGGAGCTCCTCTCCGGCCTCCCGCACCAGGCGCTCGCCCTCGTGTTTCGACCGCTCGTAGGGGTTCGCGAAGCCGTACCGCTCGTCGAGGTCCTCCTCGGCGACCTCCCCTCGGCGCAGTCCGGCGACGTAGGCGGTCGAGACGTGGGCGAAGCGGTGGAAGGCGTGATCGCGCGCCGCTGTGCGCGCGAGGTCGAGGGCGTGACGAACCCCGTCCACGTTCGTTTTGCGCAGCTCCTCGATCGGCGCATCGAGGCGAAGGTCGGCCGCGGCGTGGACGAGGTGGGTGATCCTCGAGGAGAGGCCGCCGTACGTCTCGGCAGAGAGACCGAGGCCGGGGAGGGAGACGTCCCCGCGGACGACCTCCACCCGTCGTCCGATCTCGGCTGCGAGCTCTGGCCTCCCCCACCACGCGCGTCGAAGGCGCCGCGTCGCGCCTTCTACGTCCTTGCCGCGGACGAGGGCGACGATCGGTAGGTCAGTATCGCGGAGGAGGCGCAGGGAGACCTCGGTCCCGAGGAACCCGGCCGCGCCGGTGACGAGGACGGTCAACCCACTCCCCACCCGCGCTCGAGGAGGAACGACCTCAGGATGTCCCGGTTCCTTTGCGCCCGGGCGAGGAGCGCCTCGTGTCCTTGACGGAGGAGAGCGCGCGCTGGACCCGGGTCGGCGAGAAGGGCCCTCGTCCGCTCCGCGAGCTCCCTCCCAAGGTCAGGCGAAGAGGGGTCGAGGAAGTAGCGCTCGCGCAGGCCGATCTCCTCGTACAGGCTCTCGAGGCGAAGGTCGTGCCCGACGGCAAGCTGGGGAACTGCCGCGGCCAGGGAGAGGATGGCGGCGTGGTAGCGCGAGGTCACGAGGAGGTCGAGGGAGCGGAGGAGTTGGGTCATCCGCGAGGCGTTGTGCTCGCGGGAGGAGAAGACGCGCGCTCCCTCCGGCCGGCGCATCCGGCGGTGGACCTCGCGGGCGAGCGGCTCGTCCACCTCCTCCATGCAGATGAGGGCGACCGGCCGCCCCTCCTCGACGAGCCCGTCCGCAAGCTCGGCGAACGTGGCGGCGAGGGCCGCGGTCGCGCGGCGGCGTTCCGGAGAGCGAGAGAAGGAGTACGGCCACTTGTAGCGGTCCTCCTTCCTGCCCCACAGGCGGAAGACGGCCGGCCAGAGGTAGAAGTCGACCGCGGCGATCCCGACCACGCCTTTGCCCGCCTCGGGCCACGCCCTTTGAAGGAAGCCCTCGTCCGCAGGATCGGGGACGAAGGTGAGCGCGTTGTCGGCGGTCACCTCGACGGGCGCCGTCACCCCGCAGGTGCGGAGCCGCTCCGCCGCGGCCTGGGCGCGGGTGACGACGAGGTCGATCTCCTTCCCCACGTGACCGACGAGGCGCTGGTTCCGCGAAGAGAGGCTCCCGACGTCGACGGCGTAGGCGAGGCACGGCTTCCCCTCGGCACGCGCCGAGTGCGCCGTCCAGAGGAAGTAGTACAGGAGGGCAGAGCCCCAGGTGTCCATGAACGTGCTCCCCTCGACGAGCACGACGAGGTCGTGCTCGCGGACGAGGCGCCGCGCCTTGGCGAGGAAAAGGGTCGGCATGCGGGTGATCTTGAGCGTCGGCGATTCGACCAGGTAGCGGCGCAGGTTCTCCTCAGAGAGAGCGGGGACGGTGATCAGGGCATCCGGCCCCAGAACGGCGCGCAGGTCGGCGAGGTCGGCCGTGAGGAGCGCCTCGGCCCCGGTGTTGTTCGCGCCGTTGTAGCCGACGACGAGGACCCGCGGCGTCTTTCCTGTTTCTCTTCCTCTTCCGCCTAGCATAGTCCCTCCACGACGAGTGTAGGTGGAGAGGAAAGGCCGTTCAAGTCTAGGGTGTCTCTGACTTCACGGGATTCTTCGTCTCCCTTATGCTCTCCTCCAAGGAGGGCTGGTGGATGAAGAGACTGGTCGTCGTTCTCCTAGTGGTGGCCCTGGCTGTGGCCGTTCTGTGTCTCGGGGCTACTGAGTCGCTCATCAACCGCAGCGGGAAGACAGCATCGGGCGTGGTGCTGACCTTCTCCGAGTCGGTGCGTATCACGAGCCACGACGAGAGCATCTTCCCGACTCAAGAGCCCTCGGGTCGTGCAATGGCGTTCACCTTCAGTGAGGGCTCCCTGGCCAACGGCGCGCGTTTCCGCGTCTCGTGGAGTCCGAACAGCGCAGAAATCGTGAGCACGCAGTGGGTTTCGACTTCTGTGGGGTTGACCAGAGACCAGAGCAGCGCGCCCATGGGGCTAACGGCGACCACTGACACTCCCACGGTCGGCGGCAACATCCTCAGCCCGGCGTACTTCGCCCATGCCGCGTACGTGATCCAGGGAGTCTCGGACCGCGGCAAGGTCTTTGCTCTGCCACTGCGCGGCGTCCCAGAGCTTGCGTTCCTCCCAACCGCCCCCGGCATCGATCTAGCGAGTGTCACTTGGAGCTGCGTGGTTAGCCATCCGGAAGGCATCGGCTCTGAGATCGCCGGCGACACCCTCTACATCTGGGGCAACAACGCCGCGTGGGCGGGCTACGGCCAAGTAACCCTTACGGCGACTGCAGGTGCCGCTTCGGGCTCCGTCACAATCCCCGTTACCCTCTTCCGCGCAGACAAGACACTGGTCAACGCGGAGGGCAAGAAGGACTACTTCGTCCCCTGGTCGCCGCAACTCGACATCAACCGCATCCTCTCAGTCGAAGAGCACATGCGGAAGTATAGCAAGGACGAGGGCTTCCTTGACCGATCCATCCAATGGTCGCGGTGGAAGAGGATGCCGCAGTTGAATGACGTCACGGTCTATGGCGCGTGGTGCAACGAGCTCGTCAGCAAGGGTAACTGGCACTGGAGTTCGCAGCGGATCCTGGTTGACGTCCAGCTTCGCGAATTTGCGCAACTAGGCGTCGGTACTGTCAGGGTGATCAACAACTACTACATCGGCACGCTTGAAGGGAACGCCGTTGGCCCCGTCTATGACCAGTGGAACGCTGGCCCGACCAAGCGCCCTGACGAGTTGGAGTACCTCGTCAACGAGGCTCATCGGCTTGGGCTGCGAATCCTCCTCAGCAACTCAGTTGCTGTGAACAGCGCTTCCACTGGCGGCGTCTTCTTTGAGATCTGGCAGGCGAACCCCAGCTACTCTGAAGCACTTTGGGGCAGCTACGCCACGCTCACACGGCAATCAATGGAACTATGGTGCCATCTCGGCGCAGACATCGCTTCGCTCGGCTACTCGATGGAGTATGTCGGGCCGGGCACGCTCGCCAATCGCTCTCTCACCGACACCAAGCTCGCGCTGCTCGCAGGTCAGTCACGAGCGTCCTATCCGGGACCGATGGCCTACCTCTCGGGAATAATCTCACAGTTCAAGCCTGGGGAGAGCCTGCTGGACGCGCACTTCTGGGACGCAGTGGACATCATGGGCGTCGGCATCTTCCCGGGGCATCCCCTCACGACGAAGCTTGCGTACGGTAAGGCGGACCTTGTATCGGGGTGGGCCGGCATGATCGCAGAGACGTTGCAGCCATTCCAGTCCAGAAGGAACAAGCCTCTCATCGCGACAGAGGACACGGCCTACTCTATCGCGGGAATGGCTCCGTGGGGAGCCTACGCATACTCCCACATCCAGGGAGACACCGTCACGGTCGACGTAGGCGAGATGCGGCTGTACTACCAAGCGCAGATCGAGGCCTTCAGCACGTTCGAAGGGTACTTCGGCCCGGGATGGGAGTGGTATGCGGTTACGCCAAACGCCTTCAGCGGGGGACCGGATGACCCGGGGAGCAGTCCGCGAGACAAGGTGAACGATATTCTGCAGCTGCAGTTCACCGGACATGCCACGGATCCTATTCTGCAGGCCGACGGCAACACGGATGACTGGGAACCTGCATGGCGCATCATTCAGGACGGGGCAGAATCCAGCCTTGGTCCGGGTGAGGACATCCTAACAGTCTGGGGACACGAGACCGAGGACTCGTACTTCGTTCGCATTGACTTCTCTGGACATCCCACAGCAGGTTTCACGGTGCAAATCGCCAGCGCAGCCAGCCCCGGACGGGTCAAGTACGAACTGAAGTGCTGGACCTATGGCGGGATCGAGTTCTGGGGTGCTCGCATCGTGGAGCCTACCTGGCGTGGGACTCTCTACAAGGTGGGAGGCGTTGGCGAGTCGGGAGTCGCTGATGTCGTTGTCAAAGGTGCGACGGCGGAGATCCGACTGTACAAGGATTTCGTCGCGGACGTCTCCCGACCCATACAGGTGCGAGCAATCGCTCACAAGGAGGCTTTCTCTGGGCAGACTGATTTGACAGAATGGGCCTCACTACCGGCAGGCCAAGAACAGTGACTGCCATCGTTCCCGTGCCGCCGTGCGGATCCTCAATCTGTGCCCCGTGGTTCTCTGCCTCTATTCCCGAGCCCCACGTGAGGCGAGGTCGAAATAGGTGCGGGCGAACTCGCCCGTGGCTCAGGTGGCAAGACGGAGCGCGGAGGCAGCGAGGTTTTTCCTTGTCTGGGTTTCCGGCCTGAAGCCAGAGCTCAGAAGCGCCGGCCGTCGCGGCGGGAGATCGCCCGAACGGCGTTTCTCCCCATTACCGCGCACCCAGGGAGACCGGCTCCTCCGACCCACTGGCCGATCATCCAGACGTTCCGTAGGCCGGGAAGGGGGCGGGGCTTGGCGAGGAGCATCCCAAAGAGGGATCCCCCGGCAAAGGACTCGGCACCGCCCGTGTACCGCTCGGTCGTGAGCGGGGTCGCGACGTCGACCACCTCCACCTGGGTCTCGATCCCGGGAAAACGGCGCTCGAGGGCCGCAAGAACGGTCGCCGCGATCCGTTCCTTCTCCGCGACGTAGCGCGCGCGGTCTACGGCAAGCCTCCTCCAGTAGCTCCAGCTTGTGTCGAAGACGGCCTTGAGGACGCCCTTCCCAGCCGGCGCGAGGGAGGGATCGAACCCGAAGAGCTCGAGGTCGAGGCGGTCGCGTCGGTCTCCAGCGATCTCGACGGGCTCTGGCAGGAAGAGGACGAGTGCGTGCGCCTCCTGCGAGAGGTCGCGAGCCAGGCCGAACTGGACGTGGAGCCCCATCGTCGCTTTGTCCGTGGGCTTCGAGAACGCGGCGCGGAGCTTGTCGTCCAAGAACCGCCCCTCGAGCAGGTCGAAGACGGTCGCCTTGGCGTAGGTGTTCGACAGGACGTCGTCCCCGCGGTGCTCGGTCCCGTCGGCGAGACGAACCCCGACCGCGCGCCCGTCCTCGACGAGGATCCGGACGACACGCGCGTTGTAGTGAGTTTCCCCGCCGAGGTTGGAGAACCGCTCGGCGATCGAGCGGGAGAACGCGAGGGACCCACCGGCCGGGAAGCCGTAGCGGCGGGCGACACATCCACCGAGGATGTTCAAGTGGGTGAGGAGCGGGGCCTCCGGCCAGTCGTACATGAGGGTGGCGAAGGCTTGGCGAAGGAAGGGGTCCTGGAACCGCTCAGCCGCCTTGCCCATGGTCAGACTCCCGGAGCGAGCGAGGTGGCGAAGCCGTGGCAGGGCGGCGAGGACGCCTCGCGCCGGGCTGTCCAGCACGTCGAACAGCTCGAAGCGTGTCGAGGCCCTCACCCCGCGGAGGTAGGTCTCGATTGGCCGGCGATCCCGCGGGGAGACCCGGCCGAGCTCCTCGGCGAGCCGATCGAACTCCGTGTAGAGGGTGACGCTCTTCCCGTCCGCCCCCTCCACGCGGACGAGGTCCTCCGGGTAGCGGATCTCTCGCGGGAAGGCCCCAAGGTTCTCCCAGATCCGGTAGAGGGGAGAGCCCTCGTCGCACCCCGCCAGGTGATGGATGCAGCCGTCGAAAGTGTATCCCTTGCGCTTCCAGCTCGTGCAGACCCCGCCCGGCTGGGTGTGCGCCTCGAAGATCAACGCCCGGTACCCGTTCATCCGGGCGTAGCAGCCCGCGGCCAGGCCGCCGATCCCGGCCCCGATGATCAGGATCGTCTTCTCCGCCACGTCTTCTCCTTTGCCCCTCGCGCAGAAGTCTAGCCGGGCGAGCGCCGCGCGGGCAAGAGACGGGATCAGGCGGGGAGTTCCGCTGCCATCCTCTCGAGGACGGCGCCTATGAGCGACCTGCCGGTCTCCCCACCTGAGGTTCCGGCGCCGAGGGTCATCGCCCCGCGGTAGGTCGTCGCCACGAGGCAGAAGCTCGGCGGGTAGGCGACAGGGCCGAGGAGGAAGGCGTCCGTCACCTCGACGTCACCGAACGAGAGGCGATCGGGGTCGAGGACGCCCATGCTGGAGAAGACAAGGTGCGAGTGGCCCCGCTGGACCGCACGGTCGATGACGTACGAGATGAGCCTCCGTCCTGGCGCGTATCCGAAGGAGAAGAGGACGCGAAGGGCCGGGGCCATCTCCAGGCCAGGGCGATCGGCCATGAACGGCGCGACGGCGCGAGCGACGCGGGCGACGGTCTCCTGGAACAACTCCTCTCTCCGGGGCGGAATCGCTGGCTGGAAGCCGCCGAAGAGGTTCCGAACGACGGGAGGACTCCCGTCAGGAAGGTACCGACGGAGGTTCACCGGAATGCGGATCGGAACGGGCTTGCCCTCAGGGGGGGCGAGGACGGCGAAGAGAGCTCGGTAGAGGGCGGCCGCGAGGACCACCGTCAGGGACACCCCCTGCGTCCTGGCGAACTCGCGTGCTGCGGCGACCTGGCAGGGAGCAACCGTCTGGAGCACCAGAGCGGCGCCTGAGGTCGCCCCGCCAGGGGCCGGCACGCCCCATGCCGGCCGTGGCCCAATCGCCCTACGGACCGACGTCAGGAGTGCAGGGCGAGACAGACCGCGAAGGAGAGACTCTGGGCGACGGTCCCGTCCAGCGTGTGGGCCCAGCGCAAACGGGGGCCGACCGCCTCCCAGGGCTCGGTACGCCGCGGCCAAAGCGTAGGTGAGCTCCTTGAGACCTCCAGCGTCCACGGACACGTGACTCGCCCTGAGGAGGAGCAGGTCGTGCTCGCAGGAGTGGACCTGACAGACCTCAAACTGCGGTGCGGAGAAAGGCTGACCTGGCCTGGCGATCTCCTCCCAGAGCCGCTCCTCCGCGCCCGGCCCTTCCAGAACGGAGAACGCCCTCTCTTCGCTCGATTCGTCTCTCTGCCACCGCGGCCAGGAGGAGCGTCTCTCGAAGCGAGAGGAGAGGACGGGTTCCGCGCGGAGAAGGAGTCGGACCGCTTCTCTCACGCGCCCCGGTTCGACACGGCCGCCAAGGGTGAGCAGACAGCGCACCAAGAGGTCGCACTGCCCCTCGCCCAGGGAGACGTAGGCGTCGAATCGCGAGACGGGGACTCCAGACGCCTCCTGGCCGTCGCCCTGCTTTCTCACCGATTGCCCCCCTTTCGATTGGCGAGGCGCCGGGCCCGGCGGGCGATCCTCTTGTGGAGCGCGTCGTAGGAGGGCGGCGGCCCGGTGCGGACGGTCTTCCGGTCGATGAACAGGGCGTCGGAGATGCCCCACTCAAGGAGGGTCGCGCGGTCCTGTGTGTCGACCTCGCGAAAGAGGACCCGGTCCCCCAGCGCGGCCGCAGCCCTCTTCGCCCTTTCGCAGGCAAGGTTCTGCGCCGGGCACCACCCGTGGACGAGGGCGGTGACGGTCACCCTGCCGGGCATCGTGTCGGGCTTCTTCCTCGGCCGGAGCCAGCGTGGTGGGGCGACATCGGCCGAGAATGGCTTCCAGACGAGGGACTGAAACCCGCCGAGGCGGTCGGCCGTCCGATACCCCTGCTTGCGGAACCAGGAGGCCCTGAGGAAGAAGGGAAGGTCAAGTCCCCAGGCGACCATCCCCTTCGCCCCCCTGGCGCGGGCGTCCTCCTCCGCCGCCTTGAGCAGGGCCCTTCCCATTCCCTGCCCCTGGAAGTTCCCGCGGCCCTTCTCGTAGCCGTGGACCCAAACGCAGTAGACGAGGTACAGGTCTCGTCCCTCGACGAACGTCTCCTCGATCGGGGCATAGTGGATCATCCCGCCGACCTCGCCCCGGTCGTCGAGGGCGAGCTTCACCCGGAGGCCCTTCTCCTTCATCCCCTCGTACCACCGCGCCTTGTGGTCTCCGGCCTCGGCGAGCTCCGGCGACCAATCCTCCAGGCAGACGAAGTAGAGCGGCGCCAGCTCCTGCGTGAGGTCGACGATCTCCATCCTCCCTCCTCCCTCCTTTCAGATTGCGCACACGCTCGCCCGACGGTCCCCATCCTAGTCAGGGCGGGCCTCTTGGCCAAGGGCGCCCAAGCGTGGAGAATCGGGGCAGGACCGGAGGTGGTGTCGATGACCGAGACAGGCAAGACGACGATCTACTACTTCACCGGGACGGGCAACTCCCTCGCCGCCGCGCGGGCGATCGCAAAGGGACTCGGAGGGGCGACCCTGGTCCCGACTGCGTCCCTTGATCGAACCGGAAGGATCGCGGTCCCCACGGAGAAGGCCGGGATCGTCTGCCCGGTCTACTTTTGCACCCTGCCGTTGATCGTGCGAGAGCTCATTCCCCGCTTGGATCTCTCGAAGGTCCGCTACGCCTTCCTCGTCCTCACCATGGGCGGCTTCCCGGGCCTCGCCGTGGAGCACGCGGAAGAGCTGTTTGCGAAGGCCGGGGGACGACTGGATGGCGCCTTCCCGATTCGGATGATCGGGAACTACATCGCCGAGTACAACGTGCGTGGAGAGGGCGCCGTACAAGCGATGCGCGAGCGGGCCGAGCGACGGGTCTCCGAGGTCGTGGACGTCGTCCGGTCCGGGAGGGAATGCATCGAACGGGGCGGACCGGTCGCCCGCGCCCTCAGTCGAGCGATGTTCGCCCTTCTCGGCCGGAGGTTTCTCGCTGCCTGCCGGACCCTCGACCGACGGTTCACCGTGGACCCGTCCTGCATCCACTGTGGGACCTGCTCCCGCGTCTGCCCGGCGGAGAACGTGCGGTTGGTGGACGGAAAGCCGACCTGGCTCGGCCGTTGCGAGCAGTGTTTCGCCTGTATCCACTTCTGCCCGGTGGCGGCGATCCAGATCCGCGGGAAGAAGACGCGCGTTCGCGGCCGCTACCACCACCCGGACGTGGCGGCCGACGACGTCGCCTCGCAGAGAGCGAAGGCCGAGTAGAGCGCCACGAGCACGAAGCCGGATGGTTGACCTCACCCCCGGGGCGATGGCGGGTGCTCTCTCTCGAGGGGGGTTACCCTCGACGCATGAGAGACCTCCTTCGTCGATCCATCCTGCGTGGCTTGGCCCAGTCTCGCTCCGACCGACCCGCGCCGCGGGCCACGCTCGCTACGGCAGCCTTCCTTTCCTTGGTGGCGGCGCTTCTCCTGGGCTCCACGGGAGAAGGAGCGAGGGGAGGAGCTCTCTTTCCGAGCGGGACGATCCTCTTCTCGTCTTCGCCGTTCGCTTCTCTCGCTTCGGAGAAGGAAGGCGACCTCTTCGCCGTCCAGGCGGACGGGACCGGCCTTGTGAACCTGACGCAGCACCCGGCCGTCTACCGGGACCCGGTCTGGTCACCCGATGGGAGGGAGGTCGCGTTCCAGTCCAACCGCGATGGGCGATGGCGCCTCTATCGGATGACCTCTGACGCAGCCACGGTGACCCCGCTCCCTGGAGCCGGCCCGCTCGACTTCCTCGCCGGCTGGTCCCCGGACGGGCTCTCCCTCCTCCTCGTCACCCTGTCCGAGGTCAACCGGGAGGTCGTCCTCTTGGGCCTCGCCGACGGGGCGCGGACGAACCCCATGGCGCGCGACCCGGCGGAGGACGGCTCACCCGTCTGGTTTCCCGACGGGAGGGCGATCCTCTTCGTCTCCGACCGCGTGGACAGGACCCCGCAACTCTTCCGCCTTGACCTCGCAACCGGAGCGCAGAGCCAACTCACGGACCTCTACCGGGGCGCGGCCGACCCGATCGTGTCCCCGGACGGCCGACTCGTCGCCTGCGCCACGGAGCGGGACGCCTTGAGCAACATGGACCTCTGCGTGATGTCCTCTGACGGGACGTCCCCGCGCACGATCTGATCGGCGACCGGGCGGGGCGTGCCGGGCGGTTTCTCGCCCGACGGCGCCTGGATCGTTGCCGAGCATTACCCGAGCCCCTCGTCCGACGTCTCGGAGGCCGTTCTAGTGCCGGTCGACGGTCTCTCCTCTCCCGTCCCCCGCTCGCCGACCCGGCCGCCCAGCGGGGACAGGGTCTTGGCTTCCAGCCCTCCGGGCTGTCCCTTGCGCAGATTCCCCTCCCGGAGCCGGTCGCGCCCCCCGCGCCTCGTCCCCTCGCCCTGATCGGCGCGACGCTGATGGACGGGACAGGAGCAGATTCGGTCCCCAACGCCGCTATCGTCCTTCGCGAGGGGAGGATCGCCGCCGTCGGCCCTCGCGAGGCGGTCGAGATCCCATCGGACAGTGACGTGATCGACGTCTCGGGGATGAGGCTCCTGCCTGGGCTAGTGTCGCGTCCTGGAAGTCACTGAGCGGACGATGGCGTCGGCGGGCCTTGTCCAGTGGAAGATCCGCTTTTCTTGGTTGAAGTGCTCGATGTACGCTAGCAGCTTGGCCGTCAGATCTTCTT
>Ga0315274_10000204_pt1 | contig 90540 bp, 72 predicted proteins | sample YL17G02_20_MG_FD_203700 | JGI IMG/M metagenome (GOLD analysis project Ga0315274, IMG submission 203700) | Sediment microbial communities from Yellowstone Lake, YNP, Wyoming, USA - YL17G02_20 | ecosystem: Environmental > Aquatic > Freshwater > Lake > Sediment | place: USA: Wyoming | collected...
GTCTTGAATCGCCTCCATTGCGGGGCCCGACCGCTCTATCGTCGTCCACCTCTGCTTCGCGGCTTCCTGAAAAAGAGCGGCCTCTTTTTTTGATCTCTCTGTCAACATATTATGCGAGATTCAATAGGCGTGGACTGGATGCATCCCAATGAACTCGCCAACGCGCTCTTTGCCGAAGAGTTCGCCAAATTCCTGAGCGCGGCTCAAACCAGCCGAGCGCAACCATAAACTATAAACCCTAAACCTTCAGAGGTCTGGGTTTAGAGGTTGATTATTTCCGCCCGGATTTCGCTCTCGCCCAGCTCGAGCCTGGCAACCGTGGGAAGGCTTTCTCGCGGGTCAGGGCCGGCGTAGCCGGGGTTGAGGAAATGGATTTCCTGGACTTTGTCCCAGACCGGGTAGTGCGCGTGTCCGAAGATGACGAGTTCCACTTGCGGGAAAAAGGGCAGGGGGTCCAGGCGGCTGAGCGCGTCCTTGAAATATTCCCAGGTCGTGGTGATCAGCCGGTGGGAGAGCAGGATTTTTTTGCCGGCGAGAACGATTACCGAGGGGTCGCTAAGGCTGCCCGGAATTTCCTCCGGCTCATGGTTGCCCCGGACCATGATTACCGGAGCGATCCGGCTGAGTTGTTCATGAACCGCTTTCCCGCCGAGGTCGCCGGCGTGGATGATTTTTTCCACCCCGGCGAACGCCTCGGGAAGCCGCGGATGAAAATACCCGTGCGTGTCTGCGATAACTCCGACCTTCATTTTCGCCCTCAAATTAATCTGCGAGGGACCATGGGGTCAGGCCTCATCGTCGAGGTTCGGACTGCGAAATTGAGGCCTGACCCCACGGCTCTCACCCCCGCTTTCTGAATTCTGAAGCTCTGACCCCAAAATCGCTGAATTCTGAAGCTCTGACCCCAAAATCGGGTTTCGGGAGCGTTCGATGCCGAGCGTGGTGACCGGGCCGTGGCCGGGCATGATCTCAACCGAATCCGGGAGCGGCCCAAGCTTTTCCTTGAGCGATTTCACTATCTCCCGAAAACTCCCTCCGGCCAGGTCCCAGCGGCCGATCCCGTCTGCGAACAGGAGGTCCCCGGAGAACAGGAAATTGTTAACAAGGTAACTTACCGACCCCGGCGAATGTCCGGGGGTGTGGATGACCTTGATTTCCGCGCCGCCAAGTTTGAGGCTTTGTCCGTCTTCCACGGGCACGCATTTCGGCGCCGCGAAATTGAACCATCGCCACTGGTACGGCCGGTCCGCGGGATGCATCAGGCACGGCGCCTTGGATTTGCGCCGCAGGTAACGGACTCCGAGCGTGTGATCCATGTGTCCGTGGGTGAGCAGGATAAATTTGACCTTGAGTTGCAGTTGCTGGACCATTTGCCAGATCTTGCGCGGGCTGAACCCGGGGTCCACCACCGCGCAAAGCGCGTCTTCCCCCGACTCAATCACCCAGCAGTTGGTCTGGAAGATGCCAACCACTTTGAGGTGCGGTGTGATCATGGATTGCTATTTTTTGCCCGGGGCGATGGTTGCGAGGCTGGGCTTGGGCGCGGCGGAAAGTTGGCGGCCGGCCTTTTTGGCCCAAGCCTGAAATTTGCCGGCCTGGGCGGGAGTAAGGTAAAGCACAAGTTCCTGGCCGGGGGAAAGTTTGGATCCGATTTTGTTCCAGCCCTTGATCGAAGCCACGTCCACTTGGGCCGCCTGGGAAATGTCCCAAAGCGTGTCGCCTTTGATTGCTTTGTAGCGGATGGTCACTTTGCCGGCCGGGGCCGCTACGGGTTTTGGCGGGGTCTTGGCAGGAGCCGCAGCCGCGGCGACCCTCGGTTTAGACCGGTAACCCGGGGTGGGCACCGGGATGATCAGCACCTGCCCGGCGCGGATAAAGCTGCCGGAAATATGGTTCACTTGCCGGATTTCCCGGAGGCTCGCCCCGTATTTTTGGCAGATTTCGGAAAGCGTCTCGCCTCTCCTCACCCGGTGCCGGTAGTAATTGAGGTTTTGTTCCGGCTTGAGTTTGGCCAGCACCGCGGTGAACTGTTCCCTGGTCCCGACCGGGATGTGCAGTTTGTAATTGCTTCCCGGAGGCGAGATGTCCCTCCGCACCGACGGGTTCATCCGGCGCAGTTCCTCAATGCCGGCGCCGATGTATTTGGCGGCCTTGTTGAGGTCCACCGGATTTTGCAGTTCGATGATTTCGAAATCGTCCCTGACCATTTCGACTTTCTGGGGCGGGGTGAACCCGTATTTTTCCGGGTTTTCCACGATGATGCTGGCCGCGATCATCTTGGGCAGGTAGTCGCGGGTCTCGCGCTTGAGGCACCGGTATTCGATCAGTTCCCAGTAATCTTCGGTCTCGTACCTGTTCATGGCCCTGGCCACCTTGCCCTCGCCGGCGTTGTAGCTGGCCACCGCCAGCGGCCACGACCCGAAGCGCTGGTATAGTTCGGTCAGATAGGAGATGGCGGCCTCGGTGCTTTTATCCAGGTCCCGGCGGTCGTCCTGCCAGAAGTCAACTTTCAACCCGAAGCGCTCCGCGGTGCGGGGCATGAACTGCCAGATGCCTCCGGCGCCCGCGCGGCTGAAGGCGTAAGGGTTAAGCCCGCTCTCGATAAATGCCAGGTAGAAAAGGCTCTCCGGCAGCTGGTGCTCCCGGAGTTGCTGCTCAATGTATTCGCGGTAATAGCCGGAGCGCTCAAGCCAGGTCTGGAAGTGGCTGCGGAACGGCCCGGTGAAATAATCCATGTAGTAATTCACGCGCGGGTGGTTGATCTGCTCGAGCATGAGCGTCCGGGCAAGCTCCGGCTCGCTGGGAAGGTCCGTCAGGATCAAAGGCTCTTCATAAAATGAGTCCGGCTCCAACTCCAAGAGCCCGGTCTGATCAGGCAGGCATTTTTCGATCTGGTCCCGAGCGGGTATGCTTTTATCGCTGAGCGAGAGCCTTTCGGCCGAAAAAGAAGCGGTCGCCAGGATGAAGAAACAGGCCCCCATCGATATTGCTCTCAGCCACTTACAATCCATCACCCTGTCCGCTCCTCCCGGTTTTTTCCGGCAGCCCGGCCGGTTTCAGCTTCTTCCGCATCCTTGCAGAACCGCCCCAGAGTTCCTCCAATCCAGAGAGCAAAAATTGCCTTGACTTGAATTTTATCATGTCCTTTGCGGTCCATGCAAGCAAGAAGCACGGCTCCCATTTGGGACCCGGGGGAATTTGCCGGGGATCGGGCTCTGGCCCGCACGGCGTAAAAGGGCCGGCCCTTGGTCAAATATTTAATTACGGAGCGGATCGGTTGCAAGGCTATTCGTAAACTTTCTCCAGTTCCAGTTCGGCGTTGACCGCGTCTTTTTCCACGTCGCGGACCTTCTTCAAGTCCTCCTCCAGCTCCTGGTAATACTCGTGCTGGATGAGCGCGGACATGATCTCGTTGGTCCCGGTCCAGATCATTGAGAGCCGGGCGTCGCGCAACGACCGCTCAATGGGATAGACGTTGGTGTACCCGATCCCGCCCATGATCTGCATGGCGTTGTTGACCACCTCCCAGGCCGCTTCGGTGGCGAACTTCTTGGCCTCGGAAACGATCCTCCGCGCCGGCATCCCGGAATCCGCCACGCGCGCGGCAGTATAAACCAGGCCGCGAGCAGCATCGATCTTGGTCAGGCTGTCCGCAACCTTGAAGCTCACCGCCTGGAACTTCCGGATCACCTTCCCGAACGCCTTGCGGCGCATCGAGTATTTCGCCGCGACCTCGATCGCGGCCCGCGCGCCCCCGACCGAGCCGGCCGCGCTGGTCAGCCGCTCCGGGATCATCATCTGGTTGAAGATCAGCGCCCCGCCGTGCTCGGGCCCGACCAGGTTTTCCTTCGGGACCTTGATGTCGTGGAAGCTGATCCGGGCCGTGCCCCCGCCGCGCGCGCCCATCAGCCCGAAGAGCGTTTCCACTTTCACGCCCCGGTCCCGCTCCACCAGCATCACGCTGATCGATTTGTGCGGCTCGGCCTCGGGAGCGGTCTTGACGTAGACCAGGAAATAGTCCGCGCCCTTGCCGCCCACGATGAAGCGCTTGGCGCCGTTGAGCACGTAGTGGTTGCCGTCTTTCCGGGCGGTGGTGGTGGCGCCGAAGAAGTCCGAGCCGCCCCGGGGCTCGGTCAGCGCTTCCGCGCAGATCAGCTTGCCGGCCAGAGTGGGCTTCAAAAATTTTTCCTTCTGATCCTCGGTCCCGAACAGGTTGATCGCCTCGCCCACGATGCTGGGCAGGGAATACTGGCAGGCCAGCGCGGTGCCCAGCACCGCGATCTCCTCCAGGGCCGCGACCTCGCAGGTCCATTTCATCCCGCGGCCCCCGTATTTTTTGGGAAAGCGCAGGCCGATCAGGTTTCGTTTGGATACCTCGCGGACATACTCGAAGGGGAATTCAACCTCTTCGCGGTCCATTTTCCTGAGCAGTTCATGCGGAACGCTCTTGACGAATTCCCTGACTTCATCCCTGATTTTGAGTTCCTCCGGAGTCAACAGAACGGAATGGATGTCCATCTTAACCCTCCTTGCTCGAATTCTGATCCCATCAACTTATCAACTTATCAACCGGAAAGCAAAATGAGGGAAGCTGGTAAAGCTGGTAAAGGTGGTAAAGATGGTAAGAGCATTTACCAGTTTTACCGATTTTACCAATTTTACCAGTTTAACCAGTTTTATTTTCAGGCGTGGCTGAGCATATTTTGGAGTGCGACCCTGGCCTGGCTCCGGGTGGGTTCGGGCACGGTGACGAGGTTGATGCCCCCGTCTTTTTCCATGCTTTCGAGTGTGAACAGCAGGTTGGCGAGGTTGATCTTGGCCATGTTGCCGCACACGGACCGGGCGAGCGGGACCACTTTTCGTTTCCCCGTTTGCTCGGCCGCGAGTCTTTGCACCAGGTGGATTTCAGTGCCGATCACAATCACGGTTCCTTCCGGCTGCGACTCCGCGAATTTGATGATGTTTTCGGTTGAGCCGGCTTGGTCCGCGAGTTCAACCACCGGCCGCGGGGTTTCCGGGTGTACGATGATTCTGGCGCCCGGATATTTCGCCCGCGCCTGCCGGATGTGTTCAACTGTGAACTTGGTGTGGATATGGCAATAGCCTTTCCAGAGAACAACCTTTTTGCCGCGCAGGGTTTGAGCATCGGCGCCGGAAAATCCCCGGGCGGGATCATAGAGCGCCAGGTCCGTTTCGTTCATCCCGAGTTGGAACGCCGAATTCCTGCCCAGGTGCTCATCGGGAAAAAACAGAACCTTTTCCGACCTGGAAAGCGCCCACGAGAAAATTTTCGCCGCGTTGCTGCTGGTGCAGCAGGCGCCGTTGTTCCTTCCGCAGAAGGCCTTGAGCTCCGCGTCGGAATTGACGTAAACCACGGGCGTGGTCTTGCCCGGGCCGATGATTTTTTCCAGGGACTGCCAGGCCTGCTCCGCCTGGGTGATGAAGGCCATGTCCGCCATGGGGCAGCCCGCGCTCAGGTCCGGAATGAAGACCTTCTGTCCCTCGCCGGCGAGTATGGCCGCGCTTTCGGCCATGAAATGCACGCCGCAGAACACAATGTATTCCGCGTCCTTCTGCTCGCTCGCGGTCTTGCTCAGCTTGAAGCTGTCGCCCCGGAAGTCCGAGAGCTCAATGACCTCCCGGCTTTGATAGTGGTGGCCGAGTATGACCAGCCGCTTGCCCATCCGCGACTTGATTGACCGGATGCGGTCCTTCAACTCGTCCTTCGGCAGCTTCCGGTATTGCCCCAGCAGCTTTTCCAATTCCGCCCTCATTCTTCTTTCCACTCCCTAATGATCTCCGCAGGGCTTTGGCTGTCAAACCCCAGTTCCCGGATTTTCCGCCGGCATAACCCGCACGCGCTCACCACCAGGTTGGCCCCGGCTTTTTCCAGTTCCGCGCGGAGCACGAGGGAGATTTTGGATGACGCTTGCGCGTTTTCCTTTTTCAGCTCAAAGCTCCCGCCGGAGCCGCAGCATTGCTCCACAACCGAGATCGGGTTCATGCCCGGAATGCTTTTGAACAACTCCAGCACCGGGTCAGGCTCTCCCAGGCCGATCATGTGGCAGGAACGGTGATAAACGAACTCGCGCCGGGCAGTCGGCTTGTATCTCCCGCCAAAATTTTCTTTCAACTCCCAGATGCTCCTGGCGCTCCGGGCGATCGCCTCTCCGCTGGCGCCCAAGAGCGCCGGGTAATTGTGCCGGAAAATGGAAAGGCAGCTCGGGCAGTTGCAGACGAGCGCGCGCCCCTCTTGGATGAGCGGCAATACCCGGTCGGCGAATTTTGCCGCGGCTTTCCTTGCCAACTCCCGGTTTTCCTGGCTCGCGGGCATGCCGCAGCACAACTCCGAGAGCACCAGGTAATCAGCCTTGAGCGCATCCAGAATTTTCAGCGCGCTCTCAAATGCTTTCGGGTCCAGCCAGCGCTCCAGGCATCCCGGGAAGAAAACTATTTTAAGCGGAGAATCCTTTTTCCCGGCGCTCTGGCCAAGTTGTTTTGATTTTTGGATGAGTCCGACGTCCGCGGGTTTGAGCAGGCTTGCGGCTTGGGGGTTGATCCCGAGCAGGCTTAGCGCCAGCCTGGCGGGTGAGGAAGCCGCGAGCGCGGGCATTGCCGATGGCATTTGGGCCATGAGCTTGATCAGGTCCCCGGAGCGCTCAAGCAAGAACTCCCGCGGCGTTGTCAATTTTTGTTCGCGCTCGAAATTTTTTATTTGCTCGATGATCCTTGCGACCTGGACTCCGGTGGGGCAGAGGGTGAGGCATCTCTGGCAGGAGTAGCAGGAGCGGAGCAATTCTTTGGCTTCGGCGCCGGCGAGCGCGTCTTCGGAAACCAGTCCCTGCGCCAGTGCGCGGGCGAGTGACGCCTTGGACCTGGGCAGAGCCGTCTCGGACTCGAACCCGGTGACGGCCGGACAATAGCTCCTGCACAGGCCGCAGCCGTGGCATTTGAAGATCAGCTCCAGGGATTTTTCCTTGGCGAACATTTTTTGCAGGGGCGAGTCCGCGCTTTGCGGCGCGAAATATTTGATGTTTTCCAGCGGGATCAGTCCGGGCCCGGCCAGGATTTTGCCGGGGTTGAGGATGCCCTGGGGGTCGAACAATTTCTTCAAGTCCTGGAACGCGCGGACCGCGGCCGGGAACTGGACCGGGACATAAGGAGCGCGGAGCATGCCGTCGCCGTGCTCGCCGGAGATGGACCCGCCCAGGCCGATCACCATCCTGTAGACCTGGTCGGCCATCTCCTGCATCCGGCGCCGGTCGTCTTTGCTTGCAAGGTTGAAGCTGGGGTTCAGGTGGAGATTGCCTTCCCCGGCGTGGCCCATGACCGGGGCAAAAGTCTTGAACTCAGCGAAGACTTTCTGAAGGGCGGTGATTCCCTTCGGGAGCCTTTCCGGAGGGATGACGATGTCCTCAATGAAGCGGACGAGCCCGGCGCCGAGCCGGTAGAGGATCGGGCTGGCGGACTGTCTGACCTTCCAGAGCGTTTCGGCCTCGGCCGCGTCTTTGGCAATGTTCGACTTGTACCCCAGGCGGTCCTTGTCCACCACCAGGTCGTTGGCGCTCCGGATTTTTTCCAGGGCCGCTCCCGCGCTCTCGCCGTCAAACTCGACAAGCAGCATGAACTGCGCAGCCTCGTCAAGCAAAGGCCTCAGTTCCGGGTAGTGCTCGCGCACGATCCCGATGAAATTCCGGTCCATGATCTCAATGGCCTGGGGCCGCAAAGCCCGGAGCTTGAGCACCGCCTTGGCCGCGGAGTCGAGCTCCTGGAAATAGATCAGCCCCGCGCTCTTGAAGGCCGGGATCGGCTCAAGCCTGAGCCAGGCCGAAAGGATAATGGCGAGCGTGCCCTCGGACCCGGCCAAAAGCCTGGCGTAATTAACGCCCTCGGGAGTAAGCGCTCCCCAGAAAAGATACCCGCTCGCGTTTTTGACCCTGGGCCGGTCCTTTTCCAGGGCCTGCTTGTGTTCGCCGAGGAGCGCGTTCAGTTTTTCCTGAAGGTTTGCGGCCCAGGAGCTTTTCTGCTCAAGCACCTGGAACTTGTTGAGTCCCAGGACCGCTCGCGAGCCGTCGCTGAGGATGACTTCCATTTCCTCCAGGTAGTCCTGGGTCGGGCCGTAAAAAAGGGAATGGGCGCCGGAGGCGTTGTTCGCGATCATGCCCCCGATGGTGCAGTAATTTCCGGAGGAAGGGTCGGGCGGGAAAAAGAGTCCGGAGGGCTTGAGCTGGCGGTTGAGTTCCGCGAAGATCAGCCCGGGCTGGACCAGCACCCGCTTTTGCTCGGGCTGGAACTCCAGCACCCGGTTTAAATATTTTGTGAAATTGATTACAATTCCGCTCCCGAGCGCCTGTCCCGCGACCGCGCTCCCGGCCCCGCGGCCGGTGACCGCGATTTGCTCCCCGGCCGCGAACTCGATGGTTTTCACGGTGTCCGCGGTCCCGCGGGGAATGGCGACCGCGTCCGGGCGCAGGCGGTAGAGGCATCCTGCCGAGGCGAAAGTTTCGCGAAAGACCGGATCCGTGCGCAGCTCGCCTTTCAAGCTCCGGGCGAGGCTATGGAATTTCCTTTCATCCATCTATTATGATTTTAGCATTTTTGGGGCGGGATTGAACCGCGGGGTTATTCTTTCTGGTCCAGGTTTTCGAACAGCTTGGGCGCCTGAATCACCAATTCCTCCGGAGTCATCCGCGGCCGCGGCCGCGGCAAAAATCAGCCTGCGAACCGCTCATGGGTTCGCGTTTTCCTCGGACTGAGATAAATTCTCAACCAGTTTCCCGGCCTTTTTTTTGCTGAAAACCCGCAGCAGGATTTTGGCTATCCTCCAGAGTCCCATCAGCATCTGCGGCCTCAGGATGCGGCGCACGTACTTGGTGAAGAATTTCCTGGGATCGCGCCAGAGCGGCCGGAAGGTGTAATACCAATAAGTCCGGTGGCACAGCTTGCGCACCAGCTCCGGGTTGAACTCATCAGTGGTTATGCCCGTGAACTCGTAATTCTCGTGGTAAAGGTCTTCCGGCTTGAACAGGCCCTTGGCGATCACTTCCTCGTACATCTCCGTGCCCGGAAGAGGGTTGAACATGAAGATGTAGGCCTTGTCCAGGGGCAGGGACTTGGCGAATTTGAGCGTGTTCATGATCTGCCGCCGGGTCTCACCCGGGAAGCCGATGACGAAGAACGCGTGCGCGTCAATGCCGTGCGCCTTGACCCGGCGGGTGAGCTCCGCGCCCCGGGAAAGGTCGAGCGGCTTCTTCACGATGTTGTCGATCACGTACTGGTCACCGCTCTCAAACGCCATGATCACCTCGTAGCAGCCGCTTTCATTCATCAGAGATAGAAGTTCCTCGTCCTCCAGGGCCTTGATCATCACCCCGTTGGGCATGTTCCAGTGGAGGTTGAACTTCCGCTCGATCATTCCCCGGAAGATGGCCTTGGCGCGTTTGGTGTTGGCAAGCAAGTTGTCGTCTTCAAACTTGAGCTCCTCAACCCGGTACTTGCTGACCAGCTCTTCCATTTCCGCGAGCACCGATTCCGGGGAACGCCAGCGCCAGCGTTTGCCCCAGTGGTTGGCTGACGAGCAGAACCGGCAGCGGTAGGGGCATCCGCGCGAGGAATTGAACGAGATGTTGCGCGCGCTCTTGGAGAAGAACATGAACGGGATGTTGATGTCGAAATATTTTTCGATGGGCAAAAGGTCGCGGGCCGGGAAGGGCAGGCCGTCCAGGTTTTCGATATAACGGGTCTTGGGGTTCACGCGCACACTACCGTTATCCCGCCAGGCCACGCCGTCAATCGCTTCAATTCCTTTGCCCGCGGCAATCGCCCGCAGAAGTTGCGGAAAAGACTCCTCGGACTCGTGCAGGCAGATGTAATCCAGTCCCGGGGTCCGCTTGAAGCTGTCTTCAGGCAGGAAGGACGGATGGGTGCCTCCGGTCACGGTGATGATCTCCGGGAACTGCTTCTTAATTGCATTGACCAGCCGGGACATGACCTGGAACGTGGAAGAGAAGAGGCAGGTCACGCCCACCACCTGGGGCTGGAATTTTTCGATTTCTTTCAGAATTTGCGCGGTGGTAAGCCCGTATTCAAAGTAGTGCTCGTTGAGCCATCTTTCCTGGTCATGGCCTTCCACCACGGCGTCCAGCAGTTTGACCTCGTAGTCCTTCCGGAGCACGGCGCCGAGATAGGCTATGCCCATGGGCACGCAGGCCATCTTGTCGTAGAGGGTCATCATCCGCGCGGGCGGGAAGATGAGCATTACCCGGTCGATTTTTCTCGCCGTGACCATGGACATTTAAAATATCACAAACGCTGGATGGTTCAAGACCCGCCCGCAATCCCAAAAGCGCGGGGATAAAAATCCGCGGACCTGAAATAGGATGGTGATACATTTTTCATGCTGTCGGGGTTCTACTTTGAACATTGTTCAAAACCGGAATTGCGGTAATTTACAGATATCCAGGAATGCTTAATTAAAAATTTAAGACCTGACCCCAAGCAGGCGTTTGATCATTTCCGGTTTCTTGGTCCAGTCTTTGGACACTTTGACCTGGAGTTCGAGAAAAATTTTGGCGCCGAGGATTTGCTCGATCTCTTCGCGCGCGGCCTGCCCGATCTTCTTGACCATGGCGCCGCCGCGGCCGATGATGATGCCTTTCTGGCTGTCGCGTTCAAGGTATATAACGGCGCGGATGCGGATCAGCTTTGCGCTCTCCTGCCACTCGGTGACCACTACCGCGCAGGAATACGGGATTTCCTCCCGGGTCAGGTTGATCACTTTCTCGCGCACCAGTTCCGCGGCCCAGGACCGCTCTGCCTGGTCGGTGACCATGTCTTGCGGGAAGAGCGGCTCGCCTTCGGGCAAATAGGGCAGCGTGGCTTTGAGGAGCTCTTCGATCCCGTCGCCGCGCAGCGCGGATATCGGCACGATTTCCTTGAACGGGAAAAGTTTTTGCGACTGGTCAATGACGGGAAGGACGGTCTGCTTTTCAACCAGGTCAATCCTGTTGATGACCAGGATCATCGGCTTGCCCGTTTTCTCCAGCGCGCTAAAGGTGTAGAAGTCTTCCTCCACCCAGGGCCCGTCCGCCTGCACCATGAGGTAGAGCAGGTCAGCCTCGAATGCGGCCTGGACCGCTTTTTCGACCATGCGCTTGTTCAGCTCTTTTTTGGCGAGGTGTATTCCGGGGGTATCGAGGAAAACGATTTGTGCTCCGGGCATGGTCTTGATCCCGGTGATCCGGTTGCGCGTGGTGTTTGGTTTGGGCGAGATGATGGCGACTTTCTGTCCGAGGATGCGGTTGAGGAGTGTGCTCTTGCCGGTGTTAGGCCGTCCGGCGATGGTGACGTATCCGCTTTTGAATTGATCCGGCGGCTGGCCGTTCTTCATCGGTACTTTTCAATGATGGTCGGCTTGGGCGCCTTGATTTCGGCCGGATACCACAGGAACCTGTAGTTGTACCAGCGGTGGGAAAAGGTCATGACCTTGCCGAAGGGGAGCGTATCATCGGACTTGATCCAGATTTTGACCCAGGCCTCGGTCTGGTCCTCGTTCATGTCAATCGCCAGCACCTGCCATTCCAGGATGCGGTTGCGCTCAAACTTGCGCTCCCACATGGCCGGCAGCAGCGTATCCAGGAATGAGTCCCAGTGGCTCTGGTCCTCAAAACGGGCCCGCATCTCATGCAGGTCCTCAAAACTGTCCAGGTCGCGCCGGAGCATAAAATCGTAAAAAGAAGCCACCGCCTCGTAAATTTCCGCGGGCTCGTGGGTCTTAAGCCCCACGGGTTTCCGGGCGCAGGCAATGATACCCGTCAGCAAGACCAGGGCCGCAACAGCCGGCATCATTCTTTTCATAGACCGATAATTTAACAGCAATGGCGTTTAAATCAAATTCATTGGCTCGGTCCTCGGCTGGGTTGTCGTTTTTGGTTCATGGTTTATGGTTTTCCGCGGGAGCGGCTTGAGCCGCGACTCAAAATTTTTACTTTTGCCGCGAATCTTCTAGAATTAGAGGTTGTGGATTCGGATCGCGACAGAGGTCTGGACCGGATTTTCCAGGCAAGCTGGGTTTTGTTCTGCCTGGGTTACTATCTTCCGGGCCTGATCTCGGGAGATGTCTTTCCCACCAGCAAGGTCTGGTTTTTTGAGCGGCAGCTGGTTTACGGCCCATTCGCCAATTTTGTCATGGACTGCCTGCGCAAAGGGGTGGTCCCGGCTTGGTGCCCGCATTTCTATTCCGGGTTCCCTTATATCGCCTATCCGCCCAATTTTTTTTATTTCCTGCCCGACTGGGTTTTCATCTACACCGGCCAGGCGCGCGGGCTGATGCTGGGTTACCTGGTGGGGTATGCCGCGGGCGGGGTCCTGTTCTATCGCGGCCTGCGCAAGTTTGAGCTGAGCGCGCCGGCCGCTCTTTGCGGTCTGCTCTTGTTCGTGGGCGGGGCGTATTTCAACATTTCCGCGGCGTTCCTGACCTTCCCGCTTCTGATGTACCTGTTCGGCTTCTGGTCGGTGGCGGGAATTTTGCGGGACCGGCCGAGGTTGAGATATTTTGCCGGGTTCTTCCTGGCCTTCGGCCTGGCCGACGCCTGGGACGTCGAGCAAGTCTTCTATCTTTTGTCCGCGATTTTTTTGTCCGCGTTTTTCCTGGCGCGTCCCCCCAGGCTTGCCAGGCTGCTGCTCATGCTGCTCGCCCTGGCTGCCATGTTCCTGTTTGAACTGGGGATTTTTCTCAACCTCGCCGCCTACATGCCGCACACGGTGCGCGCGGGAGGCTTTACTTTCAACAATTACATAAGCGCGGCGCCGGTGCATCTCCCGGGTCTGATCGTTGGCGCGGTTTACCCGTTGTGGGACTTATTGCCGGTTCAGTTCCAGGCCAATTACATCGGCATGGTCGCCCCGCTCCTGGCGTTATTTTCCGTGAAGCGCCTGGGCTGGCTGGCGGTGTTCGCCGCATTATTCTTGGCGGGCTTTTTCCTTTACGCGATCAACTGGCGGCCGATGATGGAAGTGCTTTACGAGCTGCCGGTGGTGAACAAGATGGCCATGCACTACACCGCGGGGATCGTCCCGGCGCTGGGCATCGCTCTCCTGGCCGCGGTAGGCGCGGAGGAATTGCTCAAGGGCAGGTCAAGGGTTTTTGCCGCGGTGCTGGCTGCGGTCTGCCTGATGACCGCGGCCATTGCATTCAAGGCCGATTGGGTCCGCGGCGCGGGGCTGATCGTTGCCGCGGGTTTCGGGCTTGCCGCAATCTTCCGGCCCGGGAACCGCCGGCTCTGGCCGGCGTTCCTGCTGCTCGCGATTGTGTTTGAGGTCAGTTATTCCTCCTTCCGGCACCAGCCGCGCGCCACTGCCGAGGAACTGGCGGACCGGCCTGAAGTCATCCGGTACCTGGCGGCCGAGAAGAATCTGGTGCGCTTCTGGCCGTTGAGTGTGCGGTCTCACGAGGACACCCAGGTTCATCCTCTGGTCGGGATGAACCTGCCGATGGATATGCCGGGCGGCCATTCTCCGCTGGGCTATTGGAGGATGCCGGTCATGCGCAACGCCCGGCTGATCGACCTGATCACTCCGGGTTACTTGAAGCTGGACAAGGGCGGCAAGTTTGACGGCCTGGACCTGGGCGCGCCCAGGGACGCCAAACAGATTGACGAAGGCGACTTGTTCTGGCTTAAGCTTTTGAACGTGGGCAACCTGATCAGCCGCGGGGCCAGGCTTTCGGTGAAGGGGATTGAGCCCAACGGGGAATCCGGGGACCTTCATTTCTATAAAATACCGGACACCCTGCCGCGCTGGATCCTGGTTGGCAGGGTTGAAAAAACGAACAGCGGCGAAGCCGCGTTCCAGAGGATTGCGGCCCGGGATTTTGACCCGGAGACCACGGCCCTGGTTGAGGATGAGATTCCGTTTTATTCTCACCAGGGCTTGGGCGGAAAGGTCTTGCTCGAGAAATATTCCCCCGGACTTTGGCGGTTCCGCCTAAGCCTTCCGAGCGCCGGCGCCCCTTCGAAAACGCCGCAGTATATGCTGGCGCTGGGCGAGACCTACCTGCCCGGCTGGCGCGCGTTTGTCCCCGGCTATGAGCTCAAGGTGGTGCGCGCGAATTATGCTTTCATGGGAGTTGTTCTGCCCCCGGGAGAGCATGAATTGCTCATGGTCTATTTCCCCTACCAGGGCCGGATCGGACTCCTGGCCTCGGCCACGACAATTATGACATGGCTGCTGATCGGCTGCGGCGTGATCGCGGGCAAGGTCTTGGTCCGGGCAAGATCGTCAGCGTAGCATAATCACCGGAATCGCGGACAGGCTTGCGGCGAGCTCAGCCGAGCAGAGTGTCCGCGCCGCGAATTCCCGATTCCGGGCTACTTTTTCCGCACCGCGGCTTTTGGCTGGGGCTCGGCTTTGGGATTGATCACCGCCAGCACATGGCGGTTGGTGAGGTACTTCCGGGCCGCGGCTTCGATATCCTGCGCCGAGACTTTTTCCACCCGGGCCGCGTACCCCTGCCAGTGGTTGAAGCCCAACTCGTAGAGTTCGTCAAAGAACATGTGGGTGGCGATGGTCATATTGTGTTGGAGGTCTATTTCATGGCTGCCGATTAGGCTGTTCTTGGCGCGGGTGATCTCCTCCGGGGACGCGGCCTGGTTGGTCATTTTTTCAAATTCCGCGAGCATGCCCCTCACCGCCTCGTCTTTTTTTTCCGGCGCGCACCCGATGTATCCCGCGATGTAACCCGGCTCAATCCCTTCCAGGTGATAGGCCGAGACTTCATAGGCCAGGCTCTTTTTGTCGCGCAACTCCACGAACAGCCTCCCGCTCATCCCGGCCAGCATCTCGGTCATGACTTCGAGCGCGGGCTGGTCCGGCGCGGACATGGTCGTGCCCAGCCAGCCGAACATGATCTGCGCCTGGGCGCCGTCGCGGAACATTTCCTTCTCCCGCGGCGAGGCCGGCGCCGGCTCGGCCTCGGGCGGCTTTGCGGCCGGAGCGGCATTGTTGAAATCCGCGAAGAGCCGCTCCAGCTTGTCCTTCAACTCTTCCGCGTTCACGTCTCCCGAGACCGCGATCACCAGGTTCCGGCTCAAAGCGAATTTCCGGTAGGCATTGACCAGGTCGTCGCGCTTGAATTTTTTAACGCTGTCCTCGCTGCCCAGCGGGTTGAGCCGGTAGGGGTGGCGCGTGAAGAGCGTCTGCGCGAACAGGTTGTTGATCAGGACCCGCGGCTGGTCCTGCTCGCGTTTCAACGAGGCCAGCACCTGCCCGCGCACGCGCTCCAGGTCCTTTTTCGGGAAAGCGGGACCCTTGAGCAACTGAGCGAAAAGCGCCAGCGAGGCATCGAAATTCGGGCTCGGCGCCGACATGGTCAGCCCAAAACTGTTCCTGCCGGAAAAACCAGAAATGACCGCGGCCAGCGCTTCGATCCGCCGGTGGATTTCCGCGGAACTCATCTCCCTGGTCCCCTCGGTAAGCATTTCCGCCATCAGGTTGAAGACGCCGTTGCTTTGCTCGTCCTCAAAACGAACGCCGCCCGGAAAGCCCGCGCGCGCCGAGACAATGGGCACGTAATGGTTTTCGCGCACCAGCACGCTGATGCCGTTGCTGAGCGAGAAGCGCGCGGGTTCGGAAAGCTTTGGTCCGTTCCCGGCCGCGGGAATGGGCCAGAGCCGGGCCGAGGCCTCCGGCTGCTTTTCCCCGGTCGGCGGCTGGTCCGGGGTCTTGTCCGCGGAGTCGCGCAGCGCCTGCTCCAGAGCGGACTCGTCGCCGGGCTTGACTTCCGGCAGCATCGCGGCGAATGACAGGTTGCTCACGACCAGATATTTTTCCGCAACCTTTCTTAGATCCGCGGCGGTGGTCTTTTCCACCTGGTCCAGATATTTTTTCTCAAAGCCCGGGTCGTTGATGATCGCGGCGAAGAACCCGATCCGCCGGGCGTTGCCTTCCATGGTCTCGCGCGAATAGATGGCGTCGCTTTCGATCTGCCGCTTGGCGCGCTCGAGCTCCCAATCCGCCACGCCCTCTTTCCGGATGCGGTTGACCTGCTCGATGATCCCGCGCGAGGCCGGCTCCAGGTTTTTGGGGTCCAGGCTCGCGCCCAGCAGCATCAGCCCGGGCCCGCGCGGGGTGTTGGCGTAGGCGAAAATTTCGTCCACCAGCTTCTTCTGATTGCGCACGGTCTCGCTCAGCCTTGAGCTTTCGCCCTGGCCGAGGATGGTGGACAGGAGGTCGAGCGCCGCCATGTCCGGGTCCCCGAACGCCGGGATTTTGTAGGCCATGTAAAGGTACCCGCGGTTGACCTGCCCCTGGCTGAGAGCCACCCGCAGCTCATTTTGCGCCGGCTCCGAAATTTTGCGCTGGTCAGACTCCGAGCAGCCGTCCGCGGGTTTTTCTCCGCCGAAATATTGCTTGAGCAGCTCCGCGGCCCGGCTCGTGTCAAAATCTCCCGCCATCACCACGACCATGTTGCCCGGCCGGTACTGGCAGTTGAAGAATTTCGCCAGGTCGTCATGCTCAAATCCCGAGACCGTCTCCTGGTACCCGATCACCGGACGCCGGTAAGGATAAGACCGGTAAGCAACCTTCATCAACTGGTCATAGAGCCGGCTCCGCGGACTGTCCTCCTGACGACGGATCTCCTCAAGAACAACCTCACGCTCACGCTCCAACTCTTCCTCGTCAAACCTCGGGTAATAGATGCTGTCCGAGAACAGGTCCAGGCCGGTCTCAAAGAAACGGCTGGAGATCACCGTCCAATAGACCGTGAAGTCCGAGGTTGTGAACGCGTTGAGGATCCCGCCCTTGCCTTCGATCTGGCTGGCCATTTCCCCGGAGGGGAACTTGGCCGAGCCTTTGAACATCATGTGCTCGATCACGTGCGCCATCCCGGCCTGAGGGTCGCTCTCGTCCCCGCTGCCTGCCTTCACCCAAACCTGAACCGCAACCACCGGCGCCGAATGGTTTTCCTCCAATACCGCCTGAACGCCATTCCGCAATTTCAGCGTCTTCATATTTTCCGCCTTTTGAAGGGTTCCTTTCTTGCCCAGGAGGTTCAGCCGGGACTGCGCCCCGGAGCCGCTTCCCGCCACAAACACGAGCGGCAAACACATCAACCAGATGACCATATACTTTCTATTCATTTTCCCCCGGCTTTCAAGCCCCTTTCCCGGATTACTCCCAAACCGGCAGTCAACTGCTCGCCCGGAATATATTAAAGGATAAATTCCCCGCAGCAAAGTTCCGGGAGGGGGCCGGCCTTGGTAAGGAGAAAAGAGAAAAGAGAAACGAGAAACGCTGAGCGTGGGCCACCATTACAAATGCGGGAACACTACTGTCCGGGAAAAAAATTTCCGCTCTTTGCCAGATTCGATAGCCCGGCGCTTATGGTCATCAACTGAATAAGTTGACAGGTATGCGAATTTAGCCCGGCGCTTCAGCGCCGGGGTCCCGGCCATGAATGGCCGGGCTATCGAAATCTAATTTCAACCTCGGGAATGGCCGGGCTATCGAAATCGGATTTCAACCGCAGGCTGGGACACTTGGAACATTGTCCGGGTCATTGGATTTGGCAATTGCAACTCGTCCCGGAGCCGTCCAATGGGCCTGCGGCGAGCGTCCGTGGAAAATCTCACAATTTGACCCCGGACACTACTGATGCGGGAATAGAAAAAATTTGCTTTTTTCCTTTTTCGCCGTGATAATAAAAAAAGTTTCATCGAGAAGTTTAAGACGGAGTGAGGATCATGAGCGATTCGCGTGAAGAGAAGAAGCCGAAGAGTCTGAAGGTCAACGAGTTGATCCTTTCGGGCAAGTCGCTGGCCAAGCACATTGAGGAGATGAAGCGGGAGCGGTTCCTGCGCGAGCGGGTGGTGAACCTTTCGGAGTACCGCAAGCTTCGGGCGACTCCCAAGCAGAACACGGTGCTGGTGGTTGACGAGGACGAGTCATCCCGGTCTTGTCTGGTTTCGGCTCTGGAGAAAGAGGGCTATAAGACCCTTTCGGCATCGAATGAGGAAGAGTTGGCGAAGGTTATAGAGTGCCAGCCGTTTGACCTGCTGGTTCTTGACCCGAGCCTTCGGGGCGTGAACGCGCTTGAGCTCTGCTACCTCATGAAAGGCAACCGGGTGCTGCGCAAAATTCCGGTGGTCTTCATCAGCGCCGATGCGGGCAAGGACAATGTGAGGAAGGCCTTTGAGGTCGGCTGCGACGATTACATTTCGAAGCCCTTCAAGACCGACCACGTGCTCCGGATTGTGAAATATTTTCTGGAAAGCGCCTGATGCCGAGGCCGGACCCGCGAGAATACTTGATTCGCATCCGGGATTTTTTGTTCAAAAACAAGCGGAACCCTTTCCTCTACCTGGCAGCCGCGTGCTTTATCTTTCAGCTCGGGCTCACCATTTTTCAGTGCAAGAACCTGGTTGACGACGCCTATATTTCGGCGCGTTACGCCAGGAATTTTGCCAACGGGTTCGGCCTGGTGTTCAACCGGGGCGAGGCTGCGGCAAGGGTTGAGGGGTACTCGAATTTTCTGTGGGTGGTCCTGCTGGCGCTGGGCTGGAAGAGCGGGTTCTCCATGAGGTTCACCGCTCAGTTTGCCGGGGTGTTGTTTTCGCTCTTTAGTTCGGCGCTGCTTTTCTTCTGGGTGAGGAAAGAGACGGGTCGGAAATGGCTTGCGCTCGCGTGCTCCGGGCTTTTGGCGACGAATTTGCATTTCGCGGTCTGGAGCGTTGAAGGCCTGGAGACCCCGCTCTTCAGCCTGCTGATTATGGCCGTGGTTTACAGTTTGAGCCTGGAGCGCAAGCGGCTGGCAATGGTTATGGCTTTGCTCGCGGCCCTGACCCGGCCGGACGGGATTCTATTGTTTTTCGCCATCGCCCTGGTCCAGTTCCTGGAATTTCGGAGGGGGCTCCCGCAGTTTGTCAAAACCGCGGGCAAATGGTTCTATTTCATTGTCCCTTATTTTGTTTATTTTCTGTGGCGGTCGGTCTATTACCGTTCTTTGCTGCCCAACACCTTTTACGCCAAGACCGGCCTGGGCTGGACGGGTCTTCGCGAAGGCGCGCTATATTACGCGCAATTTGCCTTCAAGGAGCAGGGGATTTTGATCGCGATACTGGTGGTGCTGGCCGGGGTTCTGCGCGGCCGCAGAATCCCGCGTCCGGTCATGGCCGCAGTGGTTTTCGCCGCGTTGTATTTCCTTTGCATATTTTTCGCGGGCGGGGACTGGATGCCCCATTTCCGGCTGATCGCGCCGGTCTTTCCGGTCATCTACGGCGCCGCGTTCATAGTTTTTCACTCCGCGGCCGGGTCCGGGAAGTTACGGTCTCGCGCCGGACTGTTCCCGGCGCTTTTCGGCCTGGCGCTCCTGGCCAACGCCGGCCAGGCCGCAAGCTATTACACGGTCGAAAGCCAGGCGAGGACCTGGCACCAGAAGCAGGCTCGATTCTACCGCCCGGCTGCGGACTGGCTCAAAGTTTATGTCTGGCAGAACCAGCGGATCGCGGTCGGAGACATAGGGTACATCGGATACTTCGGCGACCATGACTTCATCATTGACACCACCGGACTCACCGACAAACACCTCGGAAGGCTGCCGGGTATTTCATCCCTCAGCGCCGACGTGGACTACGTGCTCGGCCTGAAGCCGTTCGCAATCGTAAGACTGGCGCACAAATACCCCGAGGGGGTGGAGATCGGACACAGCGAATTTGACCGCCAAGTCGCGCTCGAATCGAGATTTATCGCCAACTACCGGCTGACCAAGGAAATCTTCGCTTGGCAAAGCGATGAAAAATCCAGGGTGGACAACAAAAGACGCTTAAGCCAGGTCCATTTCAAGGTTTACTTGATTGACCGGCAATAGCTATCTGAAAAATAACACTATTTTTCAATTAGCCGTTTTTGTGATTTGGTGAAACTGGTAAAACTGGTAAAGCTGGTAGTTGTCCTAACCATCTGGCCCATTTTACCAATTTCACCATTGTTATCAATTTTATCAACTTCACCACACTACTGTCCGGGGAAAATTATTTCGCTTTTTGCCAGATTCGATAACCCGGCGCTTCAGCGCCGGGAAGCCGGGGCACGCCCGTTCCTGCTGCGGCCCGCGACCACGCGGGCCGCAGCAAAGGGGTTAGGCGTTCGCGGTTCCCGGCCATAAATGGCCGGGCTATCGAAATCCCGGACCTACCCTGTCCATCTAAATAGCTGATGACCATAATGGCCGGGCTATCGAAATTGGATTTTAACCGCAGGCTGGGACACTTGGATCATTGTCCGGTTCATTGGATTTGGCAATTGCAACTCGTCCCGGAGCCGTCAAATGGGCCTGCGGCGAGCGTCCGTGGAAAATTTCACGATTTTTCCCCGGACACCACTGACTTTACCATTTTTACCAATTTTACCGGGGATTAGCACTCCCGTCCTTCGAGTGCCAGAAATTTTGGATTTAGGCCTTGACAATGCCGGGAAATGGGCTATATTTTAAGATCAAAAATCAGGGACTGAAAGGAGGAGAGGAAATGGCATTGAAAATCAGACCATTGCACGACCGTATCATCGTGAAGCAGTTGGAGGAGGAGACGAAGACCGCGGGCGGGATACTCATCCCGGACACGGCCAAGGAAAAGCCTCACCAAGGCAAGGTGATGGCAGTGGGCAAGGGCAAGATCATGGAAGACGGCTCGGTGAGACCGCTTGACGTCAAGGCGGGCGACAAGATTTTATTTGAGAAGTTTGCCGGGTCCACGGTCAAGGTTGGCGCGGACGAGTTGATGATCATGCGCGAAGAAGAAATCCTTGCCATAATCGAAGACTAAACCCACCAAACCATTTAAGGAGGGACACGCAAATGGCTGCGAAAGTTTTAAAGTATGCCGAGGAAGCAAGGTCGAAAATTTTGAAGGGGGTGAATGCCCTGGCCGATGCGGTGAAAATTACGCTCGGCCCGCGGGGCAGGAACGTATTGATTGAGAAAACTTTTGGCTCGCCCACGGTTACCAAGGACGGGGTTACGGTTGCCAAGGAAATTGAAGTGGAAGACAGGTTTGAAAACATGGGCGCGCAGATGGTGCGGGAGGTTGCGTCCAAGACCAGCGACGTTGCCGGAGACGGCACCACCACTGCCACGGTCCTGGCCCAGGCGATCTACCGCGAGGGCATGAGACTGGTGGCCGCGGGAGTGAATCCCATGGGTCTCAAGCGCGGGATCGACCACGCGGTCGAGACCGTGATTGGCGAGCTCAAGAGCATGTCCAAGCCGGTCAAGGGCAAGGATGAGATTTCCCAGGTCGGGACGGTGTCGGCCAATAACGACCGGGTGATCGGGGACATCATAGCCGAGGCCATGGACAAGGTTGGCAAGGAAGGGGTGATCACGGTTGAAGAAGCCAAAGCCATCGAGACCACGCTGGACGTGGTGGAAGGCATGCAGTTCGACCGCGGGTACCTTTCGCCTTATTTCGTCACCGACCCGGAAAAAATGGAGTGCGTGCTGGAGGACGTGCTTATCCTGCTCCACGAGAAAAAGATCAGCTCCATGAAAGACATGCTTCCCCTGCTGGAACAGGTGGCCCGGATGGGAAAACCACTCCTGATCGTGGCCGAGGATGCTGAAGGCGAGGCCCTGGCCACCCTGGTGGTCAACAAGATCAAGGGCATTATCCAGGTCTGCGCGGTCAAGGCTCCTGGTTTCGGCGAGCGGAGGAAGGCGATGCTGGAAGACATCGCGACCCTGACCGGCGGCCAGGCGTTCACCGAGGACTTGGGAGTGAAGCTGGAGAACATCAAGATTTCGGACCTGGGCAAGGCCAAGAAAATCGTGATCGACAAGGACAACACCACCATCATCGAAGGCGCGGGCAAGAAGGACGACATCAAGGCGAGGATGAGCCAGATCCGGGCGCAGATCGATGAGACCACTTCGGATTACGACCGGGAGAAGCTGCAGGAGCGGCTGGCCAAGCTCGCGGGCGGAGTGGCGGTGATCAAGGTCGGCGCGGCCACCGAGACCGAGATGAAGGAGAAGAAGGCGCGTGTTGAGGACGCGCTTAACGCGACCAAGGCTGCGGTTGAAGAAGGGATAGTTCCGGGCGGAGGAGTGGCTTACATCCGTTCCATCCCGGCGCTGGATGCGCTCAAGCCTTCTGACGATGACGAGAAGTTCGGGATCAACATCATCAAGCGGTCGCTGGATGAACCGGCGCGCTGGATCGCCCAGAACGCGGGCGTGGACGGGTCGATCGTGGTCGATAAGATCAAAAATAACAAGGCCGGGTTCGGGTTCAACGCCCAGACCATGGAATACGAGGACCTGGTCAAGTCCGGGATCATCGACCCCACCAAGGTCGTGAGGTGCGCGCTCCAGAACGCGGCCTCGGTCGCGGGACTGCTCATCACCACCGAGTGCCTGGTCGCGGAAAAGCCCGAGGACAAGGAAAGATTCCCGATGCCCGGCGGAGGGCACCCGCCGATGTACTAATTATATCGCCCAAATTTTCTCTTTATGGGCGCGTAGCTCAATGGCTAGAGCAACTCCCCAACGAAGAGTTAGATGCGGGTTCAAATCCCGCCGCGTTAATTCGGGGCAATGCCCCTTTGGAAAAGGGCCGGAACACCTCCGGCCCTTTTTATTACTTGGAAGAGCAGAGGAATATTTGGGGGTAGAAAGCTTTTCTCAACGAGAAAATGTAATATTGTAGAAAGGGGCCACAAAGCATGCTCGCCATATTTATTGGGGCTGGATTTTCAAAATGGGCAGTTGATTTGCCACTGGCCAGGGAGCTATTCGACTTTGCGATTGAAGCTTGGGGCCAACGTGAGGAGAGAAAACTTGGCAGGGTTCAATCTCTCAAGCGGGAATGGTATAGCATCCACCCAAACGGGGAAGCAGAAGAGTTTGTTGCGGAGGCAATGGGTTTCCCTGAGAAAGATAGAGAAGCTGTCATTTGGTATATTGCGCGGAGACTTTCAGATCCATTTATTTGGAAAGAATTTCATGCCGGTAAATGGCGAAGACATGTTCTAATGATTGACGAGCACCGGGGGGCAAAGATTGGTGGTGCAATGCGCGCCAAGAATTTCATCAGCCAATTTTACGGCAGCTCGATGAGCGGCATTATTACCACGAACTATGACATGCTTTTAGAATATGCAATGGGAACCAAAGTATTCAATTACGGCATTCGGCATGAGCAATTGACAGGTCGTGGTCCTTATCCCGTTTCAACGCGCTTGAATCCCATTGTATTAAAGGGAAGAATTTCTCCGGCAAAAATACATGGAAGCATTTCCTGGGATCAAGCATCAAAATATACCGATGGCCGCCGTGCGTTGACAGGGCGAGCATTGATTGTTCCGCCAACTCCTGAAAAGAAAAGGCCTGAATCATTGGAATACATGTGGAAACTCGCCGAGGAAATCCTGAGCCGCGCTACACGCCTAATTGTGTTTGGATTCGCTTTCAACCCTTATGACACCGGGGTACTTGATCTGCTGCGTTATTCCACTGGAGTTCTTCAATCTGCTCTCTTGATTGATATTCAACCGCCAGTTAACCGAGCAAAGGAAATCTGGCCGAATGTGGATATAAGTACTGAATTCCCGCCGGCTTATGGCGACCTTGGAGGAAAGAATTAATGCCTAAGGCTGCGCTTTTGCAATCCTGAACCGGAGCTGAACCGATGAGCAATTCGGAAATAATCGGCCCCCGGAAATCTCTGCGGCTTGCGGGTTACGACTATAGTCGCGCCGGCGCATATTTTGTCACTTTTGCAACGCATAATATGCAACGGCTTTTCGGGGAGATAAGGGATTGCGAGGTGCGGCTGAATGAATTCGGCAAAATTGCCAGCGAGGAATGGCTGCGAGCCGGGGAACTGCGAGAAGAGGTAAAGCTGGATGAATTTGTGATTATGCCGGACCACATCCACGGAATCATTTTTTTGCTCCATGATTCGGCCGCCATCCGCAGGAGCGGCCCGAAGCCCGGCTCGCTCGGCGCGATCGTCGGCCAATTCAAATCCTCAACCAGCAAACGGATCAATGAATTGCGGGGCATGCCGGGTGCTCCGGTATGGCACCGCGGCTATTACGATCACGTCATTCGAGACCGATCTGAACTGGAGCGATTCCGGAAATATATTACAGACAATCCCCGAAAATGGGCGCTGGGAAAATCCAAAAAATAGGCGCCGGGCGCAAAGATCGAGAGGTACGGGCGACCCGCTGGGTCGCCCACAATTGTGGGAGACGCAGCGCGTCTCCCGTACTGAACTTCCCCCAAAACTTGCTCCCCCGCCATCTTTGAGCTACCCTAAGCACTGTAACCCGGAGGTTTTAAATAGTGGATTTTAAATACGGATTCGTGGTCTCGCAGCAGCCCGCGGAATACTACATGCAGTTTTCCCGCAACAACGGCTTGAGCCACATGGAGATAGACCTGCATAAGGACCATTCGCTGCTGCCCAGTTTTGACACCAGGCGCATCGAGAATTTAAAGAAGCTCGCGGCCACCTACGGCGTTTCCTTCAGCGTGCACCCTCCCTATACCCTCAACCTGGCGGAGAAGAACAAGGCCCTAGCCCAGGAGCAGATGGATTTGCTCAAGCAGTCCATAGAGTTGGCGCGGAAGCTGAACGCCAAATTCATGACCACCTACATCGGTTCGGTCGATAACCAGAAGGGCCTGGCCGCAGCCCGGAGCGCGGCCTTGAAACGGGCGATCAAGGCTCTGGAGCAGGCGCTGGAATCCTGCCAGAAATGCAGCCTCAAGCTCGCCATCGAGAACACCAACCTCATGCCCAAAGACTCGGAAAATTTTTTCCTAGGAGACAACCTCAAGGACCTGGCCGCGGTCTTCAAGGAGATTGACTCGCCCCTGCTCAACCTCTGCCTGGACTTGGGCCACGCCCACGTCAACGAGGGCATAGCGAAATACATTGACAAGTTCGCGGACAAAATCATCAGCGTCCATTTCCATGACAACAAGGGCGAGACCGACGACCACCTCGACGTCGGCGACGGAAACATCAACTGGAAAGCCGTGATGAAGGCCTTTGCCAAAATCAAATACTGCGGCCCGTTCCTCTCCGAAACCATCGACTCCCCGGCGCAGTCCAAGCGCAAGCTGCTGGAATATCTATAATTGAGAAAGGCGAGCGCGACTCGCCCGCATGGGCTTCAATTCGCGGCGCATCCCGCCAAGGCGGGATTGTCCGCGCATAAATTTTTCAGCGCACTCGAAACTCCGGCTCCGGCGAATTTTTGCCCCAGGCGGTGGGAGCGGCGGAAAGTTCAAAGACCAGTTCCGCGCCGTCCTTGATCTCGTCATGCCTGATCCACACGCGGTCAATCGGCTTGCCGTTTAGCTTCACGGACTTGATGTAGATCTTCTCGGGCGCGCCCCGGGCCTTGACTGTGATGTCTCCTTTGGCAAGGTGCATGACCGCTTCGGGGAAGAGCGGGCTGGTGAGGTAATAGAGCTCGGTTCCGGCCAGGGGGTAGAACCCGAGTGAGGAAAAGATGAACCATGCGGACATGGTGCCGCAGTCGTCGTTTCCCGGAAGTCCGGAGGGGTTGTTCTGGTACTTGGTGTTGATCACCCACCGGACCCATTTCTGGGTCAGTTCCGGCCGGCCGAGCTGGTCGAACATATAGGCCGCGTGCATGTCCGGCTCGTTGCCGTGCCAGTAATAGATGTGGGGCAGGGCGTCGCTGTCCGCGTGCTCGACCTTTTCGAAGAACGACTCCAGCCGCCCGACCATTTTTTCCCTCCCGCCCAAAAGCTCGGCCATGCCGCTCGGATCATACCAGTTGGTCCAGAGCCAATGATAAGCCGTGCCCTCGGTGTAATTCAAGCCCCAGGCCCGGGCGGAAAACGGCTCCTTGAACGAGCCGCTCGCCCGCCGCGGCTGAAAAAAGCCCGACTTCGGGTTGTACTGGTTTTTGTAATATCCCGCCCGCTTGTAAAACTCCGCGGCGTCGGATTCCTTGCCCAGCTTTCCGGCCACCTGCGCGATGCAGAAGTCAGCGTAGGCATATTCCAGGGTGCTGGAGGCCGGCTCTTTGGATTCTACCGGCAAATACCCGTACTTCTTGTAATCCAGGATTCCGGGCCGGCCGTTGCCGGGATGACCGGCCGGCGCGGGCTGGTTTGCCACCCGCACCATGGAGGCATAGACTTTTTCAACATCGAAATTTTTGAGGCCCTTGATGAACCCGTCCGCAATCACGCAGTCCTGGAAAGTGCCGGTCATGCAGTTGGTGTAAAGGTTGGCCGTGGGCCAGCGGTCCATGAACCCGCCTTCCTCAGCCATCTTCCACAGGCTCTGCATCATGTCCGTGTCTTTTTCCGGCTCCAGCAGCACCAGCAGGGGATGCAGGTTCCGGAAGGTGTCCCAGATGGAAAAATCGGAATAATAATAGCCCCAGTCCGCACGGTGCGGCTTTTTGTCCAGGCCGCTGTAAACCATCCCTTCTTCCGTGTAGTTGGTGGGCATGAGGTAGGAATGATAAAGCGCGCCGTAAAAAATCGACCGCTGCTCAGCTGTGCCGCCCTTGATCTCGATTTTGGCAAAGGCATCTTTCCAGGCAGCCTCCGCGGCCGCCAAAGTCTTGTCAAAGTCCCAGTCCGGGATTTGCGCGTTCAAATTCTTTTTGGCCTGCTCCGCGCTGATCATGGAAATCCCGCACTTGACCAGCACCGGCTTGTCCTGCGCCCCGAAATCAAACCAGGCCGTGATTTTCACGCCCTCCGCCTTCAGGGACTCGGGCTTCATTTGACCTTCGTCCTTGATCCCGAAGTCCTTGAGCTTCGCGTTGATCTTGGCCGTGAAATAAAATTTGGCCCCGCCGTCCCGAGCGGTAAGGCTGCCGCACACCTTCTGCCAGCCCCAGAACTCGCCCAGGGCCGGGTCGATATTGAGCTCCGCGCCGCAGGCATAGCGGTCAAGCACCGCCCGGCCAAGGTCAACAATCAAGAGCGCATTTTGCCCCGCCGGATACGCGTAGCGATGAAAACCCGCGTCCCGGGTCGCGGTCAGCTCAGCCTTGACCCCGCTGTCCTTCAAAAGCACCGAATAATATCCCGGGCGAGCAGACTCGTCCTTGTGCTCAAAGCGCGAGATGTATCCCTTCTGGTCGACCCGCTTTTCCGGCCGGCCGACCGCGGGAGTGAACCGGAAGTGGCCGTAGTCCGTCACGCCGATCCCGCTCAAGTGAGTATGGCTGAAGCCGCGGACCTGGTTGTCAGGATACCAGTAGCCCACATTGTGAGAAATGATCGGGTTGAGCCCGTGCCAGGAGGTGTCCGGGCCCAGGCGCACCGCGCCGAAAGGAACCGCGGCCGCGGGTGTGGTGGAGCCCACGCCGAACCCGAGCCCGCCGGTGCCGATGAAAACATTGGCTTCTCCCGGGACCGGCGTTGGAGAGGAACTCAGGAGCAGAGACGCGGAGAAAACACAGGCCAGGATCGCCGCCATTTGAAAACCTTTCATAGCAAGCCTCCCGCAAATTCTTTTCCAACATTGTATCCGAATCGGGGAGAAACCAAAAGGATGCCGGGTTAATCGTCATCAACCAAATATTTTGACCGATCTGCGAGATTTTCGATAGCCCGGCGCTTGAGCGCCGGGGAACCAGGGCACTCCCACTCCTGCTGCGGCCCGCGACCACGCGGGCCGCAGCAAAGGGGTTAGGCAGTCGCCTTTCCCGGCCATGAATGGCCGGGCTAATAGGCAGGAGCGGCCGTGCCCATTTAAATCGTTTATGACCATAAACCCCGGAAGTGTTTCTTGTCAAAGAGAGATAATTTCGGTAAGATAAAAATCCGGGCCCGGGCCGGATTGACCACATGAAAAAATCAGGCAAAGCAAAATCACGCGGCAAAGCTCAACCGGACCAAACGCCGAAAAGGCGGCTGGGGTTTTCCCGGGTCAAAAAGGGCCCCAAAGCCGCGGCCGCAGGGGTCCTGGATATCCCCAAGCGGTTCTGGAAATTCTTCGACGCGGTCTCCGAGGCGGTGGTCATCCACCGTCAGGGAGAAATTCTCGAGATCAATGAATTCGGCGCGCGGATGTTCGGCGGGATTCCCGGGGACAAGGCCGGCAAAACCGTGTTTGATTTTGCGGCCCCGGACTCGCGCGAGCTGGTCAGAAAGGCCATGCAGGCCAATGACGGCCGGCCCGTTGAGTTCATGGCCCGCCGAAAGGACGGCGTGAATTTTCCCGCGGAAGTCGTGGGCAAAGACTGTCTTTACCAAGGCGGGCCCGCGCGCCTGGTCTGCATCCGAGACTTAAGCGAGCGCAAGTCCGCGGAACAAGCCTTGAAGGACAGCGTGTTTTTTGCCGATGAGTTGATCAAGAATTCTCCCGACGCCATCGCGGTGGTGGACCTGGCTGGAAACTACGTTGCTCTTTCCCGGACCAACGTGTCCATGCTGGGCTATGACCGGCCGGAGGAAATCATCGGCAGGAACGTGATGGAGATGATCGCCCCGGAGGACCTGGAGCGGGCCAGGGTCCGCTTTCCCGCGACCATAAGGGAAGGCGGGACCCGGCAGACCGAATACCGGTTCCGGCGCAAGGACCGCGGCATTTTCACCGGCGAGATCAGCACCGCGGTGATCAGGGACAACCAAGGCAATCCCAAATACGTGATCGGCATCACCAGGGACGTTACCGAGAAGAAAGCCGTCCAGGACGCGATCAAGAATGCCATGGAGCTGTATAATGCCTTTGTCAAAGCCTCTCCGGACGGCGTGGGCGTGGTGGACCTGCAGGGCAAATTCATGGTGGCTTCGGAAAGAATGGCCGAGTTCTTTGAAGTCGAAAAACCTGAAATGCTGCTCGGGAAACCGCTATTTGAACTGGTGACGCCCGCTAATGTGGAAAAGATTCGGGGAATATTCCAAGAAGTAATGAGCAACCCGGAATCCATCCAGAGAGTTGAATTGCGGAAGGTCAAGAAAGACGGCTCGCTGCTGATCGGCGAGTTGAGCGGCGCCGCGGTCAAAGACGGGTACGGAAGGGTCAGGGCGGGCGTGGGCATCATCCGGGACATCACCGAGCGCAAGAAAGCCGAAGAAGCGGTCCGGGAGGCCAATGAGCTGTACGATGCTTTCATACAGGTCTCTCCGGACGGGGTCGCGATAGTTGACCTGGAAGGCAAATTTATTATTGCCTCGCCGGCAATGGCTCGTTTCTGCGAGGTCGAGAAAGCAGAGGATTTGACCGGCAAATCCGTCTTTGAGGTTACGAGCATGGGTAATCTTGCCTTGGTCAGGTCTGCTTTCAAGGGGCTGGTCGGAGGGCCGGAAACGTCGTTCCGGACCGAGGTCGTAAAACAGTTGCGGGACGGCTCGCAGTTTGTGGGCGAATTGAGCGGCGCGGTGGTCAAGGACGTCCAGGGCAGGCCCAAGGCTCTGGTCGGGATTATGCGCGACGTCACCGAGCGGAAGAGGTCGGTGGAAGCCCTGCGGGAGTCAATGGAGCTTTACCAGAAATTGCTCAAGGCCTCGCCCGATGCGGTGGTGATTGTGGACCTGGAAGGAAATGTCCTTGACGTCTCCGAAAGGTTTTTTCCGATCTTCGGCCTGGAAGGCGCCGGCGTGCTGATCGGAAGAAACATCCTGAAACTGGTCCCCGCGGACCAGCGCGAAAACATCAAAGCCTTGATGCAGGAGGTGCTAAAGAAAGGCTTTGCCCAGAACATCGAATACACGGCCAACAGGCGGGATGGCGCCAAAGTGGTGGCGGAATTGAACGTGGCCATGATGCGGGACGCTTACGGCGACCCCAAGGCTTATGTAGGCATTGCCCGGGACGTCACCGAGCGTAAAAGGTCAGAGGAAGCGTTGCAGGAGTCAATGGAACTATATCAGAAACTGATCAAGGCTTCCCCCGAGGCGGTCGTGGCCACCGATCTGCAGGGAAATATCGTTGAAGCTTCGGAACGAGCGCTGGAAATGCACGGCGTTAAGAGGATTGAGCAGCTCATTGGAGTGAATGCCTTTGACCTGATTGTACCCGAAGAACGCGAAAAGGCCGCGCAGAATATGGCCAAAACCATGCGCGAGGATTTCTCCGGGAACCTGGAATACAAGATGCGCCGCGCGGACGGATCGATATTCACGGGGGAGCTTACCGCGGCCATGGTCAAGGACTCGAAAGGGAACCCCAAAGCCTATATCGCCACGGTGCGGGACGTCACCGAGCGCAAGCGCACGCAGGCGGCCCTGGCCGAGAGTGAGGAAAGGTTCCGCACTCTGGTCAATTCCATGGATGACGTGATTTTCACGGCCAACCGCGACCGGAAGTTTGTGGGAATCTATGGCCGGTCCCTGGGCAAATATGGCGAGACCTGGACCCGGACCGCGGGCAAGACTTTGGAGGAAGTCCTCGAAAATACGGGCACCATCATCCATTTTTCTGAAGACGTCCGGGAAGAATCCTTTCAGCGGGTGCTCCGCGGCGAGAGCTCGGGCTACGGCCTGTCTTTCGAATGGAAAGGCGAGACCTACTATTCCATGGTTTCATTGTCTCCGTTGCGAAGCGCGGAGGGGGAGATCACCGGGATCGTGGGCGTGGTCCGGGATGTCACGGGCTTGAAGCGGATTGAGGAAAACCTTGCCAAGGCTGACAAGCTTGAATCGCTGGGCATCTTTGCCGGGGGCATCGCGCATGACTTCAACAACATCCTGACCGCGATCGTGGGCAACGTCTCGCTGGCCAAGGTGAGCGTGGACAAGTCGGGCCCGGCCTTCAAAAACCTGGACGAGGCGGAAAAGGCGGCCACCCGCGCCAAGAACCTGACCTACCAACTGCTCACTTTTTCCAGGGGCGGGGAACCGATCAAAAAGACTATTTCCCTGGCGCGGCTGATCACCGACACCTGCGGCTTCATCCTCCGCAATTCCAAAAGCCGGCTGGAGTTTTCCATTCCCGACGGACTCTGGCCGGCAAGCGTGGACGAGGGACAGATGAGCCAGGTGTTCCACAACCTGATGATCAACGCGGACCAGGCCATGCCCAACGGAGGCTTGATCAAAATCAAATGCGAGAACATTGCCATTCCGGACCAGAACGAATGGCAGCTCAAGCCCGGCGGATACGTGAAGATCTCGGTGGAAGACCAGGGCGTGGGCATTCCCCGGGAAAACTTTTCCAAGGTCTTCGACCCTTTCTTCACCACCAAGCGCAAGGGCTCGGGCCTGGGCCTGACCATAACCTATTCCATAATCAGCAAGCACGACGGCCGGGTCACCGTGAAATCGGAGCAGGGAGTGGGAACGACCTTTTTCATATACCTCCCGGCCTCGGACCAGCCGGTGGAGACTTTGAAGGAGCCGGAGGAAGTGCTGCTTTCCGGCAAAGGCAAGATTCTGGTCATGGATGATGACGAGGGCATCAGGCGAGTGGCGAGTTCCCTCCTCGAACACATGGGGTATGAGGTCCGGGTGGCGGAAGACGGGGAAGAGGCGATTGAATGCTATGAGGACGCCAAGCGCAACGGCGAGCCGTTTGACGCGGTGATCATGGACCTGATGGTGCAGCAAGGCATGGGCGGCGCGGAAGCGGTCATAAGGCTGCATAAGATCGATCCCGATGCCAGAGTGATCGTGTCCAGCGGCTATTCAACCGACCCGGTCATGTCCGATTACCAAAGCCACGGCTTTGTCGGAGTCATCACCAAGCCCTACGGCATCCAGAAGCTCAAAGAAGCGCTGCAAAAGGTGCTGCCCGCGTAGCGCCTCGGAAATCTTTCGCGGCTCAAGCCGCCGGCGCAGAACACAATTCCGAACTCCGAATTCCGAATCAATACTGTCCGGGGAAAATAATTGCACGCCAGACCGCAACAGTTTTTGGAGTGCGAAGGCTTCGGCCTTCGCTTTCTGCCCGGGCTCGCTGAAAATCGGCTCTGTCTTTTAAGCAGTTGTATTTTCATGGTTTCCAGCCCGGCCCAACGCGAAATAAAGCGGCGGCCGATTCATCCTTCGTAGTACCTTCAGGCATACGCGCTTCCCAATTTTGCCAAGCGCCTGCAAGACCGCTGAGACGGTTGTGCCGCAGACTACGGAGAATGGAAGCCGCCGCAGTCCAAAGGTTCCCCGTGGCAATCTCCGTTTCTGCTGTCCGGCGAATAGAATCGCGGTTTCAGGTCTAACAGGGTGTTGAAAAAGTTGATTTTGGCACGGTCGGCCAAAAATCGTTTCCTCTCCCTCGGAGGAGGGTGTCGATAAATGCGTGAAATGGCAGGCAACAGCAAAATATCGTCTCCTCTCCCTGCACGGGAGAGGACCAAGTCGAAGACACTCCGAAGTCCCGCGTTTCGCGGGACGAAGGAGTGGTGAGGGTGAGCGGCGTCTTTAATGGCAGGGGATTGCGAGGTTTTCGCGAACTGCAAAATCCCCCTCACCCTAACCCTCTCCCGCCGGGGGAGAGGGAAAAAATACGGTTTATCGACACCCTCGGAGGGGAGAGGACCAAGTCGAAGACACTCCCCCCTCCCAGGGGGAGGGAGATAATTTTTCAACAGCCTGCTAATATTCGAATTTTTGACGCAGCAACCCATCCCTTCCCGGCAAAGTCACCGTCTTTTCCTATCCCCAGACACGAAATCAGATTTTTCCCCGGACAGTACTGATTGAACATTGCAATTCCATTATAGCCGTGATCTAAAAAACTGGAACATGGCGGACAGAAATCAAATCGTGCCCGTGAAACAAATCGAGAGCCTGATCCTCGTCATCCGGGGAGAACGAGTCATGCTCGATGCCGACCTCGCCGCACTCTATGGAGTCCCCACCAAAAGACTCAATGAACAAGTCCGCCGCAACATGGAGCGGTTCCCGCAAGATTTCATGTTCCAGCTCAGCGAGCAAGAAAAAGCCGAGGTGGTCGCAAATTGCGACCACCTCCAACGCCTCAAGTTTTCTCCCGCCTTGCCTTAAGCCTTCACCGAACACGGAGCCATCATGGCCGCCAACGTCCTCAACTCCCAACGCGCGGTGGAAATGAGTGTTTACGTGATCAGGGCTTTTGTCAGGCTCAGGCAAATAATAGCCGCCAACAAGGAACTCGCGGCCAAACTCCTGGAACTCGAGCGGAAACTCGCAACCCACGACCGCCAAATCGTGGAAATAGTCCAAGCCATAAAACAACTCATGACCAGCCCCAAATCCAAACCCAAACCCATCGGATTCCTCAAGCCCCGCGACCAGACTTGAACCCGGAACGCAGGATAACTCAAGGCCTGATCCCGCACCCAAAAACTTTGTTCTTTGTAGAGCTCTGAATTCGATGGATTTCGACTACCGTACTAACATTTTTACTGTTTTTTAGGAGGAAAGGTCAAAAGGTAGTAATCAACCTGTTTCACGGTTGCTTTCTTCATTTGCTTTCTGATCATTTTGTAAAGCTGGAAAAAAATGCATGACATACCAGGCATATTCCTTATCTACGTTTTGGGGCATTGGGAATGTGTCTGCAAATTTTTTTTCCCAGGGTAATATCCGGGACAGGGTTTGAGGAACAAAGGAATCAATGAGGGGGACCGCAGGGCAATGGAAGTGCATATATTTGGACACGAATGAGCGTGGATGCATCCCTTCTTTCCTTCCCTTATACTTTCTGGTTATCCTCATTATTCTTTTGGAAAAGCGGCCATGAATGTCAACAATCTTTGAGAGCTTCTCTTTGGTAAGTGGCTCTTTTATTCTGCATAATTCCCGGAGCAGGTTATCGATGGATTTGCCGTTGCTTAAAAAGGGATCTGTGAGCTGGGTGAACGCCCCCGTGCCTTTTATGAGCTTGGCTATTCCGCTATTATAGGTTTTGCCGATTATGTTCAGTTTGATATTGATGTTTGAGCGGGAACTATGGCCGGGGTATTTTTTAGGCAGGCTGTAAAGGGTTTTGTCCATAGCTTGCCAGTATTTTTCATAGTCCTCAATAGATTTTTCAAACTGTGCGTTAAGAGATTTATGCTTCATTTCGCGATTCCTTGAGCATTTCTGCTATACTGCTCGGCTATGCTATGGTTCAAAATAGCGCGGAATGAAAATGTTGTCAAGTCGAGATTCGGGACTAAAGTCCCTCGCACATTGAAGAAATAGAAAGCGGCGGCCGGAGTCGCTCGCACAGAAGACTCGGATTTTTTCTCTGCGTTCTTTGCGGCTTTGCGGTTATAGCTGAATCGCGAGCAAGCTCGCTCGCACAATTTGAGCGAGCGCCCAACTTCGCCGAGGCTATGTCGGGCAGGCAACTCGCCCGTACTAAATGACGGACAGGAGTGTCCGTCCCCCTCCAAAAAGTGACAGACAAGAGTGTCCGTCCTCCTGCAAAAGATTTTGCTGAAATAAGGGAATGGAATAAAACGCGCGAAAGATTCTTGACCCGGGTGCGGGAATTGGGCAATAATGTCAGGGTCATGGCATCGGATTTCATTTCAGGGCTCAAGTCCCGGCTGGGTCAGGATGCGAGGGCTCGCAAGTCCGAGTTTGCGGAGCTTTACGCCACCGCGGTTTACCAGTTGAATAAGAGAGGGATCAAGCTGGAGCGGATAGAGAAGCAACTGGCAAGGTTTGAACTCTCGCTCCCGAGCTGGGCATTTGCCGCGGGCGGGACCCGGTTTTTCCGGTTCCCGTTCCCGGGCGAGCCCAGGGACATTTATGAGAAGGTTGAAGACGCGGCAATGGTCAACCTCCTGACCGGCATGGCTCCTCGCGTGGCGCTCCATTACCCGTGGGACAAGACCCGCGATCCCAAGTCGCTCTTGTGGCACGCCAAGCGCCTCGGGCTTTGGTTTGACGCCATGAACTCAAACACCTTCCAGGACCATCCCGGCCAGAAGCTGAGCTACAAGTCCGGGAGCTTGTGCCATTCCGACGCCTCGGTGAGGAATCAGGCGATTGGTCTGAACCTTGAGAGCGTCAAGTTCGGGGATGGGCTTGGGTGCAAGTCTTTGGTGGTGTGGCTGGGAGACGGGTCCAACCACCCGGGCCAGATGCACTTTCGCAAAAGTTTTGACCGCTACCTTGACAGCCTCAAGAAAATCTACCGGCGCATCCCGGCTGACTGGAAACTGTTCCTCGAATACAAACCCTTTGAGCCCGCGTTTTACTACACGGTCAATTTTGACTGGGGATGCTCCTATGCCGCGGCCAAGCAAACCGGCGAGCGCTGCCGGGTGCTGGTTGACCTCGGCCACCACCTCCCGGGCGCGAACATCGAAGCGGTGGTGGCGCGCCTGCTCCAGCTCAAAAAGCTCGGCGGGTTTCATTTCAACGATTCCAAGTACGGGGACGACGACTTGAACGCGGGCTCCATTAATCCCTACCGGCTGTTCCTGATCATGACCGAGATTGTGGACGCGGCCGGGGAAAAAAGCGCGGCCCAATTGGATTTGAGTTTCATGATTGACCAGAGCCACAACGTCAAGGACCCGGTTGAGGAGATGATCCAGACCTGCGAGGAACTGGCCGCGGCTTATTGCCGGGCGCTGTTGGTTGACCGGGAGGCGCTTTCCGAAGCCCAGGAGAAAAACGATGCGCTCATGGCGGAGCGCGTTTTGAAAGAGGCGTTTGAGTCGCCGGTCCAGGGTCTGGTGGCCAAGGTGAGGATGGAGAAGGGGGGCGCGTTTGATCCGATTGTTTTTTTTCGGAAGACCAGATGCCGCAGCCAATTAATTCAGAGGAGAAAAAAGGAGGGTTGAGCAATGGTTGGAATTGAATCGTACGGAGTATATTTTCCGTTCTACCGGCTGACGCGGGCGGAGATCGGCAAGGTCTGGGGCATGCCCGCGGGTCTGGGGGAGAAGGCGGTGGCGAGCGTGGACGAGGACAGCGTGACCATGGCGGTTGAGGCCGGGTTTGACTGCCTGGCCGGGATCGACCCCAAAGGGGTGGACGGGCTGATCTTCGCCACCACCACCGCGCCTTACAAGCAAAAGGCGCTGGCGCCAACCATCGCCATGGTGCTGGGCCTGCCCAAGACCGCGTTCACCATGGACCTGACCAACACGCTCCGCGCCGGGACCTCCGCGATCAAACTCGCGGTTGACCAGATCAAGAGCGGCTCGGCCAAAAAGGTGCTGGTGGTGGCGTCGGACGTTCGGATTTCGGAGCAGGAAAGTTTTGACGAGCAGATGTCGGGCGACGGGGCGGCCGCGGTCTTGGTTTCGCAGGAAAACCTGATCGCGGACTACGTCAATAGTTATTCGCTGAGCGAGGAAGTGGTGGGTGTGTGGCGCACGGAACATGACGAGTATGTCCAGCATTTTGAGGATAAGGTGGAAGACAGTTTTGCGTTCCAGGGGATGGTGCTGGAGGCGATCAAGGGTCTGGTCGGCAAGACCGGGATCGAGCTCAAGGAGATCGGCAAGCTGGCCTGCTCGTATTTTGATCCTCGCGGCCTGATGGCGATCGCGGGGAAGCTGGGCTTGAACCCGCTGGCGCAGCTCTCGGACCCGCTCTTTACCTCGATCGGAAACCCGGGGGTGAGCGCTCCGCTGATCGCGTTCGCCAACGCGCTTGAGAACACGCAGCCCAAGCAGGACATAATCCTGGCCGCGCACGGCGACGGCGCAGACGCTTTCCTCTTTACCACCACCGACAAGCTCAAGAGCCTAGCCCCGCGCATGGGAATAAAGGGCAACTTGGCGAAGAAGGCCCCGCTCTTCAGCTACGAGCAATACGTCAAGTTCCGGAAGATGACCCGGCGCGAGCGCGCGGCGCCCAAGGCCTCGCCGGTAATACATTTCCGGGACCGCGAGATGGAGTTCGGGTTTTTGGGGGAAAAATGCAAAAGCTGCGGCACCGTCCAGTTCCCGCTCAACCGGGTCTGCTTGGTGTGTCAGAGCAAGGACAATTTTGAAAAGGTGAAGCTGCCGCGGCGGGGAAAGATTTACACCTTCACCAAGGACTACATCCGGAGCGGGGGCGCGCAGCCCGTGCCCTGGTGCGTGCTCGAGTTGGAGAACGGCGCAAGGGTTTTACTGACCATGACCGACTGCGACCCGGACAAGGTCAAGATCGGAATGGAGGTTGACATCGTCTTCCGCATCCTGCACGACGGCGCGGGTTTCCGGAACTATTACTGGCGCTGCCGGCCCTCGGTCAAGGCCCGGGCGTAGCGAGACAAGGAGGAATGAAAAATGAAAACGCTGAAAGATAAAGTGGCGATAGTGGGCGTGGGTTACACCAAGTTCGGCGAGCAGTGGAACAAGTCCGCGGAAGACCTGCTGGTGGACGCGGTCTATGAGGCGCTGGGCGACGCCGGCATCGAGCCCAAGGAGGTTGAGGCCGGGTGGTGCGGGATGCAGTATGAGTTCACCGGCGTCAGCGGAGGCGCGCCCGCGGAATTCCTCAAAATGTGGGGAATCCCGTTCACGCGGGTGGAAAATTTTTGCGCCTCGGGCATGGACGCGTTCCGCAACGCCTGCCTGGGCGTGGCCAGCGGAATGTATGACGTGGTGCTCGCCTGCGGCGTGGAAAAGCTGATGGACCAGGGCTCGCGCGGTCTGCCGGAAATAGGCGGGGCGCGGCCGGTGTCTTTCCAGTGGCCTCCGGCCCCGGGCATTTTCGCTCTGGCCGCGACGCGCTGCTTTGAGGTCCGGGGCTGGGACAAGGAAACGCTGGCGGGTGTGGCGGTTAAGAACCACGAACACGGGTCTCACCACCCCAAGGCCCATTTCCGGAAGCCGGTGAAGAAGGAAGATGTTGTGAACGCTCCGCTCATAGCGTGGCCCTTGGGCCGGCTGGACTGCTGCGCCATGAGCGACGGGTCCGCGGCCCTGATCATCACCACGCCGGAGCGGGCAAAGTCGCTCAAACACAAGAACGATTTCGTCAAGGTGCTGGGCAACTCCATTTCCGTGCACACCATGTTCCCGTGGCTGCATCCCAAGTTCGACTTTCTGGGTTTTCCGAGCACGAAGGAAGCGGGCAAGAATGCTTATGCTCAGGCCGGGATCAAGAATCCCGCGGAGGAGTTGGACCTGGTGGAGTGCCACGACTGCTTCACCATCACCGAACTTTTGAACATCGAGGACCTCGGTCTTTGCCCTCCGGGCGAGGCCGGGAAATTCGTGGCCGAAGGCCATGCCAGCTACGGCGGAAAAATCCCGGTGAACGTTTCGGGCGGGCTCAAGTGCTTCGGCCACCCGATCGGCGCGACCGGGTGCCGCATGCTGGTGGAGATCACCAAGCAGTTGCAGGGCAGGGCGGACGGGCTGCAGGTGAAAGACGCCAAGCGCGGCCTGGCGCATAACCTGGGCGGGGCGTTCACCGTGGCCGCAGTCACCATCCTGGGCAGGAACGACACATAAATTTATTACTCGGAGCGCAAAATATTTGACACTATTACCTGCCGCATTTCCCGTAGGGGCACAGCGCGCTGTGCCCCTACAGAGGCCGGACACATTGGCCATCTGTCACGTATTAAACGCTCCGAGTAGTAGTTGAATAATGCGGGCAAGGGCGGCTGGTTTTCCGGCCGCCCTTTGCTATTTTTGGCGCGAGACCGCTAAAAGCAGAGCCGCGGCCAGGAGGTATGAGGCCGAGGCGCCAAAGAGCAGCACCTTGAGTCCCAGGCGCGCGGAGATGTAAAGAGAGACCACCACGGTAAGAGTGCAAAAAATAGAGTTGAGTCCGAAGAAGAAAGGCTCAATGCCGCGGGATATTTTCTCGCCTGCGATTTTGAGCCCGAGCGGGAAGGGCACGCCCATGAGGAATGAAAGCGGGAAGAGCAGGACCAGGCTGAACGCGGCGCGTCTTCCGAGTTGAAAGCTTGCGGCGTGTCCGGGCAGGGGGATCAGGTAGAACAGCAACAATCCCGCGAGCAGGAAAACCAGGACCAGTTGGGTCTTGACCTGGAGCCTGGCGCCAGCCATGCTGCCCAGTCCCGCAAACACGAGCATCCCGCCCACAACCAGGCTCAAGGAATACAGGGCCCCGCCCAGGTAGAGGTTGAAGCGCTGCACCAGCGCGGTCTCGACCAGCATGTATGCCACGCCCAGCAGGGCGAAATACAAGGCGAGCGCCAGTCCTTTCCTGCCGAACTCGGAATTTCTTTTCGCGGCCAGGATTGCGGCGGGCAGGAAAAAGACCAGGGCCAGCAACAGGGAAAAATCGCGGATCATGCCTTTGTGCATGGCGAGCTTCTTGTCAAAGAGATAGAAGAATGGCCGGTTGTCGGTGGTGGGCGAAATCCAGAGCGGGTAGCGGTCGTAATATTCGTTGGCGTTTTGGGCCTGGGCCAGGTCCTGGAACGGGTTGGGCGCCAGGTTTTGGCCGGGGAGGTAGAGGGGGAACAACGGTGTCTGGAGGTAGGATTTGATCAGGTCGATTTCGTCCGCGGTGAAAGGGGTTTTCTTGGCCATGATGATGCCGGCGTAGTAGGGCTGTTTGGGGTCGCCGAAGCCGATCACGGCCAGGCAGTCCCGGGGGTTGGGCACCTGTCCCCGTTCCATGCTTTCGAGCAGGGTGGCGAATATCCGGAGCAGCTCGGTCGGCGAATTGAGCGAGCCGATCATCTTGGTGAGCGATAGAATTCCGCCGGGGTTCAAGTGGTCAAGGTATCGGTCAAAAGCTTCCGCGGTATAAAGGTAATTCTCCATGAAGACGTTGGAGTTGTGGAAGGGGATGTAGAGGTCGACGAACACGAGGTTGATCAGGTCAAACCTTTCCCGGCTGGACTCCAGATAGGTCCGGCCGTCCATCTGGAAGAGCTCCACGCCCTCATATACCCCCTGGCTCCGGGCGGCCAGGGGGCCGGTCATCAATTGCACCACGGTGGGGTTGATTTCCACCGCGACGATTCTTTTCGCGGCCACGTACTTGGCCCGAGCGATATCGATCCCTCCTCCGGGCCCGATGATGAGCACCTCCGGCCGGCTCAGGAGCGAATAGGGGAGCGACTGCGTGTATAATTTTTCCGCGGCCGCGACCGAGGAAAAGAAGGTGTTGTTGGCGTAAAGCTGGATTTCCGAGCGGTAGTTGTCGTCCGCTTCTCTCCGGAGCAGAGGGTTGGCGATGCCCTGGGTCCCCTCCGGGAAGAATAGTTCGGCCGCCGCATGTCCGGGCGTTTCGATGACGTCGACTCTTGCCACCAGGTTGGTCCTGCTGGCGATGCCCTTTGCGCCTTGCAGCCGGACCGCTTTGCCCGCGATCTCCAGCGCCGACTTGCTGGGCACCAGCCTGCTCACGGGAAGGTTGAGCGCGTCCATTTTTCCGGTCTTGGCGTGCCAGAGCAGGAGCGAGAGGCAGGCCAGGAGCAGCACGGCCTGGGCGTATGTCCAGCGGGTCTTTCGCGCGGCCAGATAAACCAGGCCCGCGGCCAGGAGCAGCGCGGCGATTATCAATACGCTCATCTCCGCGCCCAGGACCGGGAGCAGGAAATAGACCGAGGCGATCCCGATGCCGGAGCCGATCAAGTTGCAAAAATAGACCGCGTAGGAATTATGACGCGCGAAATTGATCCCGAGCAGGAGGCTATAAAGGAAGAACACGGATGCAAGAATGACTATGGCGGACAAGGCATTGGCCCAGATCCCGGGCGCCAGCATGGCGATGATCAGGCTCGGGCCTTGAAGCATAAGAGAAGCGCGCAGCATGGATTCCTGGTGTCCGCGCTTCCAGTAGACAAAAAGTCCGCCCAGCCCCATCCCCAGCATCGCCGCCGCGACAATAAAAAGCGGATGGCCGTAAACCCGGAAGAATTGCAGCAGCTTGGACTCCAGGATTTCGAAATACAGGACCGCGAAAGACCAGAGCCCGGTCAGGGCCAACCCCGCCCAAAAATCCGCGCGGGACACGCCGGTCTTGACTCCCGCTGAACTCATCCCGTCAAGGTTAACAGCATTGGAGTGCTTTGTAAAATTTTTGGCCGCGGACCGGGAAAATGGTTATATTGCCTGCAAGGCGAGCTTGCGGTCGGAGGCCATGAAACGCATCGCTCAGATTTTATTTTTGCTGGCATTCATTCCCGGCGCGGGGTTGGCCTTTGACGGTCAGGACGTATATTTTCCGCTCCGGGTTTCACCGGCCATGGACGCGCCTTATCAGGGCTGGGCGGTTTCGCTGGACCTGGAATATCTTTTTATTGAATCCAAGCTGGGGATGGTGAATTTGGCGGAGCCGGGCCACCCGATGCCGGAGCCGGGAAAAATCTACCTGATCAGCGAGCAGCCGCGGGTGATGAAAATTCTGGAGCTCACCGGTCTGGAGATCCAAGAGCGGCTGAACCTGCTCTCGGGCTCGGGAGCGGAAACCCGGGCGCGGATCGACCGCTTCGCTTATTACCGGGTCAGCACGGACAGCATACTCACACTCGCGCTTTTGAAGCCTGAGCAAAAACGGTCGCCTGGCGCTGAGCACTGGATTCTGGCCTGGAAGCCGCGGCCGCAGGAGCCGAAACGCTCGAGCATAAAGCTCTTGGATGTGGTCAAGTCCGCGGGCGACCAGTGCGAACTTGCCTTGCACCGCTGCGAGAACAGCTGGAAGCGCCAACTCATCCGGGAGATCGCCTGCTTCCAGATCAAGCCCCCTGAGCCGATGCTCATCGTCAGCTTCTGGCGGCGGCCCTCGGACGACTCTGACATCGAAGACTTGCAGACCGAGGCCTGCGCCCAGGGAAAGAGTTTCGCGAAAAAGAACGTGCATTTGCCCGCGGGAATCTTTCCCCAATATGCCTTCAGCATGCCCGAGACCGGATTATATTACATCATCGGCTACGCCGGGAGCGGGGCCCAGGTCTGCAACTACCTGATCGAAAACAAGGCCGACAAGTTCAGAATCGTCAAGCAGGGCCTCTGCGTGGGCTATTAAGGGGTCAGATCTTCAATTTTCAATTAACTGCATGTGGCCGGGGCTTGACCGCGGTGATGAACCATGGAGTTGAGGCCTGCCCCCGTCACAGAAATTCGGGATTTCAGCCTTTGCCGCAGGACGAGCAGGATCCGGAGGAGCAGGAAGAGCATCCCGAGGATGCGGAACTGGAATGGAATTTTCCGCTGCTTTTGTGCGCGAACACGCTCATCTTCTTGGCCACTTTTGCCGAAGAGCATTTCGGACAATTGATTTTTTCCGAAGAACTCCTCACCAGTTCCTCAAATTCCGCGCCGCACTTTTTGCAAACGTATTCGTAAACCGGCATCCCATTCCTCCAAATATTGATTATGATTTGGCGAGCGCCGTTGTCAAATTTTGGAGGGAGCAACTCCGCCGGCCGGCGAGGCAAACATTGCGCAACCCCGACATTTGCGATAAATTCAGAGCATGGGCATGGGAGGACGGTCCGCGGCAAAGACCTTGGGGGCAATCGCCTTGCTCATGGCGCTCAGCGCGCTCCCGTTCCTCCCCGGCCTGCGCGCGCCGTTTTTTTATGACGACCTCAACACCATCGTCATGAACCCGGCGATAAGCTCCCCGCGCTACGCCGATTATTTTCACAAGCTCGACACTTTTTCCGCGGACCGCGCCCGGATGTTCCGGCCGCTCGTTCTTTCGAGCCTGGCCCTGAACCGGCAATGGTTTGGCGACAACATGACCGGCTGGCACATGACCAGTCTGGCCGCGCACCTTTTGGCCGTGGCAATGGTTTTCCTGCTGGTCGCAAACCTGGCCGGGTCCCGGACCGTCGCTTTTCTCGCCGCGCTCCTCTTCGGAATCCACCCCAGCAGGGTGGAGCCGGTCATTTACATCAGCGCGCGCGCCGAGGTGTTCGCCAGTCTTTTCTGCCTGTTTTCCTTTTTGCTTTTCTTGAAGGCCGCATCGGCCAAAACCAGAGCCAAGGAGTTCGCGCTGGGCGCGCTAAGCCTTGCCGGGTTCTGGCTCGGGCTGCTCTCCAAAGACATAGCCATCACCTTGCCCGCGGCGCTCACGGTTGAGCGGCTGGTGTTCAAAAGGCTGGACAAGAAATCCGGCGCCTGGCTCCTGGTCTTCTGGATTTCCGCCGCGGCATATTTTGCCGTCCGCAAAGTCCTGGACCTGGCAAGTTTTTTCCCGGCCGCCAGGCCTAGGCCGGTCCTGGATAACCTTTTCCTCCAGGGACGCGTCATCGCGCATTATTTGCGCTGGATTATTTACCCGGTCCATCCCGTGGTGGACGCGCAGTTCACGCCCGTGAGCCTTGCCGGCGTGGTCCTGAGCGCGGGCCTGCTTTGCGCCATGCTCGCGGCCGGGGTTTTGCTCCTGCGCAAAAAGCCGCTCTGGTCGTTTTTCATTTTCTTTTTTTTCATCGCGCTTTCGCCGAGTTCGTCGGTGATCCCGCTGGTGGTCCAAGCCAACATCGTCAGGGTTTACATGCCCGCGCTCATGGTCTTCGTAATCCTCGCCGACGCAGCGGTTTGGATTTCAACCAGGCTCAAGGGCAACGCGCTCGGCAAGGCGCCGGTCTTGGCGATTGTATTGGCGTTGATCTGCCTCTTCGCGCTCTCGGCTAATTGGGCCGGGAAATGGAACAGCCCGAAAAGACTCTGGTCGGCCTCGATAAGCGCCTTTCCCAATCACTCGCGGGCGCACAACAACCTGGGGCTCCTGCTCGAGCGCAGCGGCAACTACGCCCAGGCGGAAAAAGAATACCTCATGGCCATCAACGCCGAGCCGGCAAACGCGTCCGCGCTCGATAATTTCGGCCGGGTGCTTTTTGCCCGGGGAGAGTATTCGCGCGCCGAATTCTATTTCAAGAAGTCGCTGCAGCTGGAGCCTTTCAACTGCATCACCCTCATTAACTACGGCCAGATGTTGCTGGCCGTGGACAGGCTGGCTGAGGCGGAAGAACTGCTCAATGACGCCGGACCATGCCCGGCCTACAGCCGGGAATTGGCCGAGTTGAAAAAACGCATCGAGCTTCGCGGCGCGGACAACCTCCGCGCGCCCTGACCACAGTCAACTGACAACTGAAGCTCTGACCCCAAATTATTTTTCGAGCAGGACCCATCCGAAGATGATGAGTCCGGCGAGCACGATGACGGGTCCGAGGAACCGGGAGGCCATCCGGCTGATTTGGTATTCGGAAATTCTGTTGCCGACCAGTCCGGCGTAGGCGCAGATCAGGATTGCGGCGTAGGCGTTGGGAAAAGCGCTTTTGACCAGGAAATATTGGGCGAGGGCGATGATCCCGGCCCAGAGCACTCCCCGGGTCTGCAACAGGTATCCGATCAGGGCTCCGGCGAGCGCGGCCCCGGCCGCGGAGATTGCATAGCGGAGCTGGGGCTCGGTCAGATTCATTGCCGCGAAAAAGTCAGGCGCGTCCCGCCATCTCGCCAGCATGAAAAAGCCGAACAGGACCGCGGCCCCGGCCAAAACGGCGGCGGCAAACTTGGGCGCGCTTATGCCGGAGGGCATCGGGTCCAGCACCTTGAATAAAAAATAAAACGCGAATTTCCAGGCGGGGACCAGCGTGGCTTCGTCTTGAGCGCGCCGGAACAGTCCGTTTTGGACCTGAAAGTCGACCAGTTCCTGCTGGTCCTGCTCGATGATTTCATAGACCGTGTTTTTGGCCAGCGCCATGGGCGCGCGGCCCGCGGTTTTTCCGGCTTCGACTTTTCGCTTGTGAAATTGCCAGAGATTTTCCGCGCTCAGGTTTGCCGGGAGCCGGTGGACTTGCCTTGCCGGGGGCGTGGCCAGGAAATTGGGGGTCGCTGCCCCTTCGGTGCTGAGCGTGCTCCGGTCGTCAAACCTGGTATAGAATTCAAGGTGCGGCCTTCGCCTTCCGGCCGTGCTCACGGAACTGACCACCGCCAGGCTGCTTTCATTCTTGTTAAGGTAGACGCGGTGGACGTTGCCGGCGTCAAGCCCGGTCACGGTGAATTCGCCGACTTTTTCGAATTCGAGCGCGGCCAGTTCGCTCTCGTAGTAGGCCTGCACCGGCACGGTATCCTCCGGCTCCGGCTCAAGCTTCTGCAGCCTGACCCTGGCCGGAATTTTGGTCCTGGTCTTGACCAGCCAGGCCATGAAAAATATCCCCGCGATGACCGCGGCGATCAATCCCGCAAAAATCCACGGACTGAACATTATTTTCTCCCGGCAAGCTGGCCGCACGCGGCCAGGATCTCCCTGCCTTTGCTTTTCCTGATGAAGGTCATGAAGCCCGCTTTGCGCAAAAGTTCCTGGAACGCGAGCGCCTTTTTCTCGTCCGAGGGCTGGAACTCGCAGCCCGGGAAAGGGTTGAACCGGATCAGGTTGATCATGGCGTTCAGACCCGACAAAAGCAAGGCCAGGCGGTTGGCGTCGGAGACCGAGTCGTTCACGCCCTTGAGCAGCACGTATTCTATGGTCAGCTTCTGCCGGCCCGAGGTGTCCAGCGACTTCAGCGCCTTAACCAGTTCCTTGAGAGGATACTTGCGAGTGATGGGCATGAGCTTCGAGCGTTTGGAGTCCTCGGGGGCGTTCAGGGAAATTGCCAGGTTGACTCCCAGTGCCCAAACCTTTGCGATTGCGGGGATGACCCCGGCGGTGGAAACCGTGATCCTCCGGGGGGAGAACCCGAGTCCCTGGCGGGAGGTGAGAACTACCAGCGCCCGTTTCAGTTCTTCGAAATTGTCCAGCGCCTCTCCCATGCCCATGACCACCAGCCGGTGAATTTTAAAGAGAGCCGGGTACTGCGACTTGACCGCGAGGTATTGGCCCGCGATCTCGCCGCTCTTGAGGTTCCGTTTGAAGCCCATGGTCGCGGTGTAGCAGAACCCGCACCCGTATTTGCAGCCGACCTGAACGGAAACGCAAAGCGTGTTTTCCCCGGCCTCAGCCTCGGGCAGCAACACCGCCTCGATATGCTCCTGATCGTGGAGCTCGAAAAGGAATTTGGCGGCGCCGTCCCTGTCCTCGGTCTTCCGGACCACCCTTGGGAGGTGAATGTAGAAATGGTCCGCGAGCTCCTTGCGCAGTTCAGCCGGGAGGTCGGTCATGTCTTCGAATTCCAGGACGTCTTTGGCGAAAAGCCACTGCCAGATTTGCCGTGCGCGGTAGGCCTGGGCCCCGTGCACGGTCATCCAGGCTTCAAGCTCATGCGAGGAGAAATTGAGGATGTTGGTTTTTTTCGGCTCCATGTTATGTCTCTCCCGGACCGCGCGGCCGGTTACTCAAGAAATTCCGGAAAATTGAACCGGAGGAGTCTGGCCCGGGGCAGATCCTCCGGGACAAAATATAAATCATTCCCCTCCCAAGTCATGCCCTCGCCGGCCACGGACTTGAATTTTCCGACCGGGTAGTCCACAATGGCGCATTTTTTCAGTTTCCAGGATAAGGGGTCCGGGGCCGCTATTTCAATGATCTCCAGGGATCCCTGGGAGGCCGTTTTTCCGCTTGGGCCGGAACAGAGGATGAGCTTTTCCCGGTAATGCTTGCAGTCCTGGAAAGAGGCCAGGCCGGGGTTCTTGCCCTGGGCCATTAGCTTGCCGGAATAGTCCATAAGGTAAAAAGTTTTGGCGTTCCAGTTCATGCCCACGAGCCATTGCTCCATCGCGGCCACGGTCCCGATGTGGTCGTCCAGCTTGAAGGCCAGTTCGGTTTTCTCCCGGAAGGTCTCGCGGTCAATGCATTTGAAGGTTGAATTCGCGGGCGCGGGATGATATTCGGCCGCGGCCAGCCAGAGGCATTCGCCGTTGATGTCCAAACCCGAGGGGTGGTATTGGCCGCCCTCGGTTACTTCCAGCTTGTCGAATTTGACCGCGCCTAAGTCCCGGCCGAGTTCGGTACGGGGCACGCGATAAACCCAGGCCTTCTTCTCCTTGCGGGCAACGCAACTCAAGTAAAAATAATTGTCATCGAACGCGATCCCCTGGGTGTGACATTTATCCGGGAGATTAAGCGGCCGGGTTTCTTCCGGCGCTTGAGAGAGCACGGTCAATTCAACGGTATTGTCCTGGGCCCTTGCCCCGGGTAGGACCGCGAAAAACACGAGCCCCGCCACGAGCGCGAAGATTTTGCTTATTCTGGCCATTTTTTATTTTGAGTTCAGCCCTGGTTGTCGGTGAACTCGAGTCCGTTGAAGAAATATCCGATCTCGAACCTGGCGGTTTCCGGTCCGTCCGAGCCGTGCACCGCGTTGTGCTCGATATTGGTCCCGAACTTGTTGCGGATGGTTCCTTTCTCGGCCTTGGTGGAATCGGTCGCGCCCATGAGCTTGCGGTTCCGGGCGATCACGTCCTCGGCCTCCAGCACCAGGGTCAGGCACGGGCCGCTGCTCATGAACTCGGTCAGGCTGGCGAAGAAGGGCTTGCTTTTATGCACCGCGTAAAATCCCTCGGCCTGCTTTTTGGACGGCTTGAGCATTTTAGCCGACACGATCTTGAACCCGGCGCGCTCGTACATGGAGATGATCTCTCCGATCGCGCCGCGCTGGACCGCGTCCGGCTTGATTATCGCCAAAGTCCTCTCCATCTTTCCCCTCCTATTAATTATATGGGGTCAGACCTCAACACCCGGGGTCAGGCCAGCCAGGTGGGGTCAGACCCCAACTTCGAAGCCCGAGCGTCGCCGTTGCGACTTAAGGGGTCAGGCCTTAACTTCGAAGTCCGAGCTTCGTTGATAAGGCCTGACCCCACAAAGGCCAGACCCCTGCCGGCAAATTACTTGCCGTTGGTTGATCGGTAAATTTCTCCGATCCAGGCCACGCTCTTGATGGTGTTCCAGAGCGCGACCGCTTTCCAGCTGTATTTGGGCTTGATCGGAGGCGCGTCCTTGACCGCGAGCACCCAGGCCTCGGGGTCGGGCTTGTCAACCACGCCCTGCAAATCGTAGATCGCGAAATGGATCACACCTGCGGCCTTGATCGCGGAAGCGTCCAGGCCGAGCGGCTCGGGCTCGGTATAGACCGAGGCGCGGCCCTCGCCCGGAATGGTCTGGCCGATGCTCATCCCCACCCGGTTCCGGTAATGCTTGTAAAGCTCCTTGGACAAAATATAGGACAGGTAGCGCACGTCGTTCCTCTTGAAGCCCAGGCCCTTGAGCCCGTCGTAGTTGGCGGTGCCGAAGTTCATGAACGAGAACATGTCCCAATCGATGAGCAGGCTTGGGCCGCCGGCCAGGTCTTGCAACACCGGCCGGTTGATGGCGAGGTCCACCGCGGCGTAGTCCATGGCCGTGGAGATGGCCGCGGTTCCGTGCTCGTGCAGCTTGTCCAGCACCGCCTGGAACTTGGGGAGCGAGGCGTCAAAGCTCTTCTTGCCCATCAGGCTGAGCACGAACCCCAGGCCCTCGGTGTCGAACGAAGTCCGGATTGACTTGTCCGCGGGTCCGAGGTCGCTCCCGGGCTGGCAGTCGGGCGGCTCGATGTCCACGATCAGCGCGTCAATATGGTGGTTGTATTTCTCGGCCCAGGCGTAAATCGTGTCGAGAAAGGCCAGGTATTCCTCGGCGTATTTCTTGTTCATGTAAAGACAGTAGTCGCGCGAAAGCTGGGGCCAGAACACGATCTGGACCCCGTTTTGCTCATAGAGCAGCATCAGCTTGTGCAGGTCCTCGTTGAGCGTTTCCGGCCAGATGCAGGGCGCGATCAAGAGCTTGTGCTTTTTGGCCAGCCCAACCACTTTGGGGTCCATTAATTCCTTGATGGTCATGTACTCCGCGGTCATCACCACCTGGGTCTGGTCCAGGTCGATGCGGAGCCCGAATTTTTCCAGGCCGGTCTCGGCCCGGGCGGCAAAGAGGCAAAGCAGGAACGCGCCGGCAAAGGTCGCCGCGATTTGTTTCATATCCCGCTCCTTGGATCTTTCATTTTCGAAAGTTATCTTACGCAGGGCCAACGCGGGTGTCAAACCCGGTCAAAAATGGAGAAAAGAGAAAAGAGAAAAGAGGAACGGGAGAGGCTGACCGGAAAAATCACGGGATCAAGCCGGTTTGAGGAAACTGATAAATCTGTTAAAATATGAATAATTCGGAAGGGAGAAGGAGAAATTTAATGTCGCTGAGCTCGCTGTTCAACGTCTTCTCTAGTGACCTTGCCATTGACCTTGGCACCGCCAACACCCTGGTTTACGTCAAGAACAAGGGGATCGTTATCAACGAGCCGTCGGTGGTTGCGGTTTACCGGAACCCGCGGACCAATCGTGACGAGGTGCTGGCGGTTGGAGGAGAAGCCAAGCAGATGCTGGGCAAGACGCCCGGGAGCATCCGGGCGGTGCGGCCCATGAAAGACGGGGTGATCGCGGACTTTGAGATCACCGAGCACATGCTCAGCTATTTTATCGCCAAGGCGCACAACCGGAAGACCCTGATCCGTCCGCGCGTGATCGTGTGCGTGCCGTTCGGGATCACCGAGGTTGAAAAGCGGGCGGTGCGGGACTCGGCCAAGGCCGCGGGGGCGCGCGAGGTGCACCTGGTGGAGGAACCGATGGCTGCGGCGATCGGGGCGGGTCTCCCGATCCGGGACCCGAGCGGGAACATGATCGTTGACATCGGGGGCGGGACCACGGAGGTGGCGGTGATCAGCTTGGCGGGGATCGTGTTGAGCGAGTCGATCCGGATCGCGGGCGACAAGATGGACGAGGCGATCGTGCAATACATCAAGCGCAAGTTCAACCTGCTCACCGGGGAGCAGACCGCGGAGCAGATCAAGATCAACATCGGGAACGCCTACAAGCTCCCCGAAGAGCTGAAAATGGAGGTCAAGGGCAGGGACCTGGTCAGCGGCATCCCCAAGACCGTGGAGATAACCTCGGAGCAGATACGCGAGGCGCTCGATGAGACCATCAACGCCATTATTGACGCGGTGAGGACCGCGCTGGAGCGTACTCCCCCGGAACTGGCCAGCGACATCGTGGACAAGGGGATCATCATGGCCGGGGGCGGCGCCATGCTCCGGAGCCTGGACGTGCTCCTGCGCGAAGTCACGGGCCTGCCGGTGACGCGCGCCGAGGATCCCATGTGCGCGGTGGTCCTGGGCGCGGGCAAGGTGCTCGATGACGAGAAGCTGCTCAAAGAGATCGAAATTGACTAGCCGGCTTCGGAAATGAAATGTCAAGCGCTTTCTTCCGATACCAGCGGCTGATCCTGCCGGTCAGCTTATGGCTGGCGAGCCTGATGCTGCTTTCCGTACAGTCCTACCGCAAAGGACACGCTCGGCCCAGCCCCTTTTCGCGGGCGGTGGCCGAGACCGTGTCATTGCCGCAAAGGTCTTACGTGTTTTTCGCGGACGGCGTCAAGCATTCATGGACCGGATACGTTTACCTGGTGAGAGTCCGCGAACGGAACCTGGCGCTGCAAAAAGAATTGTCCTTGGCCCAGATGGAGAACCAGTCGCTGCGCGCCCAGGTGGGCGAGACCGAGAGGCTAAGGTCCCTGCTCAATTTCCGCGAAACCCTGGGCCGGCATGCCCTCCCGGCCAGGATCATCGGCTGGGACCTTTCAAGTTACGCCCAGACCATCACCATCAACAAGGGCTCCCGGGACGGGATCAGAGCCGGCCAGCCCGTGCTCTGCTCCCAGGGAGTGATCGGACAGGTGGTGGACGAGCCGGGAAGGCCGCTTGCCCGCGACCGCGCGTCAGTGCTCCTGATCACGGACCCCACCAGCCGAGTCAGCGTGGTCGTGGAGAGGTCGCGCGACCGGGCCATACTCCAGGGCGTGGGCAGGGCCGACCGCCTGCTGCTGCTCTATCTTTTTGACGCCAGGCTTGCCCCGGGAGACGTGATCAATACTTCAGGTCTGGGAGGAATATTTCCGCCCGGCTTCAAGGCCGGGACCATCAGCAAGCTGGAGATCAACGCGTTTTACGGCTCGCTCGAAGGATGGGTGAAGCCGAGCGCAGACCTCGCCCATCTCGAAGAAGTGCTGGTAGTGACCCGGCCCAAAGAAAACCAGACGCAGGGCGCGCAACCGCAAACGGAGAGCAAGGATGTCCTCAACAAGGATTAGAGACTGGACCATAACCATAATCTTCGGCGCGGTTTCCGTTTTTCTGGAAACCTCGATCCTGCCGTCCCTGACCGGCGCCAAGGTCGAGCTTAACCTCATATTCGGGATCATCATCTGGATGGCTTTTTACAAAAATCAGCTGGACGGCGCCATCCTCGCATTCATTCTCGCCTTTGCGCAGGGCGCCCTGAGCGGGACTCTCAGCGGCGTTTACATGTTCGCAGGCATGAGCCTTTACATCCTCTGCTGGTTCCTCCGCGACCGCTTCGCGCCCAAGACCCTGACCGGACAGTTCCTGTTCGCGCTCGGACTGGGGGTGTTCTACAAGCTGGTGCTTCTGCTGGCGCTCAGGATTTTTGTAGGCAGATATTACACCGGGGCGCAGTCCTTCGGGTTCGCATTTCTGGAAGTGCTGCTTAATGCGTTTTTCGCCCCTCTGATTTTCATGGTTTTCAGCCGGGTCCAAGGTTACTTTGACCTTTTCCCGGACGTGGTGCGGCCGCGGCGGGGCTGAGATGGAACGGTATCTCGACCAGTTTGAGAAAGAGCGCGTGGTCAGCCGGCTCCGTATTTTCCGCTGGATGATGATCGCGGCGGGCGCGCTCATCATCTTCCGCTTTTTCCAGCTCCAGGTTTTGCAGGGACAGAAATGGAGGATGCTCGCCACCGAGAACCAGTTCCGCAAGGTGCGCGTGGTCGCCGGCCGGGGGCTGCTCCTGGACCGCAAGGGCAGGATACTTGCCGGGAACAAGCCGGGGTTCAACCTGACCGTCACTCCCGCGGATGCCGACTCCAAAACCATTTTCAAACTCGCGCAATTCCTGGAGTTGCCGGAGCGCGAACTCAAGCTCAGGATCACCGCCAGCCGGCAGTTCAGCCGCTTTGTGCCGGTTACGGTGAAGAAAGACCTTTCCTGGGAAGAGTTGTCCCGGCTGGAAGAACATTTGCGGGAATTATCGGGGGTGGACATCGAATACCGTCCGGTGCGGTCATATCCCCTGGCCGAGGTTGGCTGCCACGTGCTCGGGTACATCGGAGAGGTTTCGCCCTCGGAGCTCACGCAGCCGGAATACGCCGGGCACCAGATGGGCGATTACACGGGCAAGGCCGGGGTGGAAAAACTTTTTGACAAATGGCTGCACGGCACGGACGGCTACAAGTTCAAAGTGGTTGACGCCCGGGGCAGGGAACGGCCGCCGGATGCCTTTTCCGGAATCCGGCTCGACCCGCAGCCGCCGGTGGCGGGCAAAGACGTGAGCCTCACCCTGGACCTGGAGCTCGAGCAGCTTGCCCAGGAACTGCTCAAGGACAAGGCCGGGGCGATTGTCATGATCTCGGTGAAGGACGGAGAAATCCTGGCCATGGCCTCGGCGCCCACATTCAATCCGGAACTGTTCGGCAGCTCGGTGCACCCGGAGCAGTGGAGGAAAGTGGAGACCGATCCCGCCCACCCGCTCTTGCACCGGGCCATTCAGGGGGCATATCCCCCCGGGTCCACTTTCAAGCCCGTGCTGGCTTTGGCCGGTCTCGAGGACAAGGTAATCGATCCCGGACAAAAACTTCCCTGCCGGGGGGTTTACATGTTCGGCCGCATCCCTTTCAAATGCTGGCGCAAGCACGGGCACGGCCGCATGTCGCTCCCGGAGGCCATCATCCAGTCCTGCGACATCTATTTTTACCAGCGGGGCGTGCAGCTCGGGATCGACCGCATAGCGCATTACGCCAACCTGCTGGGGTTCGGGCTTAGGACCGGCATCGGTCTTGACTCCGAGAGCAGCGCCTTGATCCCGACTTCGGGCTGGAGGGAGAACGTTCGCGGAGAGAAATGGCGGCCGGGAGACACGGTGAGCGCCTCCATCGGGCAGGGCTTTGTCCTGGTCACGCCGCTGCAGGCCGCGATGATGGCCATGACCATTGCCAATGAGGGCGAGCTTTACAAGCCGGTGCTGATGAGGCGGGTGCCGGGAGTCCCGGAGCCGGAGTACCGGGAGTTCCGGCCCAAACTCATCCAGAAATTGAACTTTTCCAGCCAGACCTGGAAGATAGTGAAAGGCGCGCTGGCCGACGCGGTGAACACCCCGCACGGCACCGGCTATTGGGGCGCGCGCAGCGACAAGGTCAAGATCGCGGGCAAGACCGGAACCGCGCAAGTGGTCAAGTCCAAGTTTTACGAGGGAAAAAGCGAAAGCCAGGTCCCGCTCGAGTTCCGCGACCACGCATGGTTCGTGTCCTACGCGCCCGCGGACAATCCCAAGGTCGCGGTCAGCGTGGTGGTCGAGCACGCGGGACACGGAGCCTCGGCCGCAGCCCCGCTCGCCCGCGCCATGATCGAAAAATACATGGAGCTTTATGACTAAGCGGGAGGGGGCAGTGAACAGGGGATTTGCAAAGATTTGGGTGGTTGCCGGGGCGATCCTGCTGCTGGCGCTGGCGCTGGCATTTTATTTTTCTCCTTTTGTGCACGCCAGCGGCGCGTTCGCCAATTTTGAAAAATCCAGGGCGATCCCGGCCGGATTGATTGGCATTTGCGGCACCGTTGTTATTATAGTCTGGGGCTGGGTGCTTCTAAGAAAATGAGACAGGGTCAAGCATCACGGGTCCAGGCCTCAACTTCGTATTCAATCGCCGGAGATGAGGCCTGATCCTCAGGTCAGGAATGTCCAGAGAATATTCCAAAGCGATAGAAAGCCTCCTTGGCCGGGGCGGACTGTTGGACAAGGAGTTGCCCGGCTGGGAGCATCGTCCGGAACAGGTGCAGATGGCGCAGGCGGCTCTGCGCGCCCTGGACGAGCGCCGCATCCTGGTGGTGGAGGCCGGCACCGGCACGGGCAAGACCCTGGCGTATCTGGTCCCGTGCATCCTCTCCAGCCAGCGGGTGGTGATCTCCACCGGGACCAAGACCCTGCAGGACCAGATCTTCCACAAAGACCTTCCGGCGCTGGCCAACCATTTTAAATTCAAGGCCGTGGTGATGAAGGGCCGGGCGAACTACCTTTGCTGGAGGAGGTTTTACAAGTTCGGCCGCCAGCCCAAAATGGAGTTCATGGACGGGGCCGCGATCTTCGAAGAGGTGCGGGAGTGGTCGGAGTCGACCGAGACCGGGGACCGCGAGGAGCTCAAGGGCCTGAGCGAGGACAACCCGCTCTGGTCGAAAATCTGCTCGGAGGGGGACCTCTGCGCCGGCTCCGGATGCGAACACTACCGCGACTGCTTTGTCACCCGGCTGAAAATGAAAGCCCAGGCCGCGGACGTCATCGTGGTCAACCACAGCCTGTTCTTCGCGGATTTTGTCATCCGCAAGCTGGACCACGGGGCGGTGATCCCGAATTACAAGGCCGTAATTTTTGACGAGGCGCACATTCTCGAGGACGTGATCACCGAACATTTCGGCGTGACCATAAGCGACAAGAAAATCATGGACCTCGCCAAGGACATAGCCGGTGAGGCCTCCGGGCTTTCCAAGCGGGAGGCCAAAGAGTTCGCAAGGCTCGCGGCCCGGATTGAAAACCTGACCGAGACCGCCTTCTCCGGGCTGCGCAGTCATTTCCAGAATTTGCCGGGCGAGGACGAGGGCAGGCGCATTCCGTTTGAGGCCGATCATGTGTCCCTGCCCGTGGTCAAGAGCGGGTTTGAATTGAGCAAGCAGCTTTCCCAGGCCGGAGCGCTGCTCTGCGACAAGACCGGCGCCCCGGAACTGAGCGGGCTTTCCCAGCGGGCCGGCAAGCAGGCCGGAGACCTCGATTTCCTGCTCCGCCAGGACGAGCCGGGTTACGTGTTCTACGCCGACCTCCGGCCCCGGAGCCTGGTGCTGCGGGCGTCGCCCCTGGAAGTGGGCGGGATGCTCCGGGAAAGTTTTTATCCCACCTGCCCGAGCCTGATTTTTACCAGCGCCACCTTGACCACGGCGCTGAAGAAGGAACCCAGTTTTGACTATTTCAAATCGCGCCTGGGCCTGGCCGAGGCGAACCTGGAAGAGCTTTGCCTCAAGAGCAGCTTTGATTTCAAGACCCAGGCCCTGCTTTACCTGCCCAAGGAACTGCCCATGCCCGACCATCCGAATTTCGTAACAGAAGCCGCCAAGGTCATGGAAGAACTGGTTGAAGCCAGCAAGGGAAGGGCGTTCCTGCTGTTTACCTCCTACAAAAACCTGGATGCGTTCCACCAACTGCTCGCGCCGCGGCTGAAATATCCTCTGCTGCGTCAGGGCGACCAGCCCAAGTCCGAACTGCTGCGGGAGTTCCGCGAGGTTGAGGAAAGCGTTTTGTTTGCGACCATGAGTTTCTGGCAGGGGGTGGACGTGGTCGGCCCGGCCTTGAGCCTGGTGGTGATCGACCGTCTGCCGTTTGATTCTCCGGGCGACCCTTTGATCAAGGCCCGGATCAACGCGGTGGACCAGTCGGGCGGGAACGCTTTTCTCGATTACCAGGTCCCTTCCGCGGTGATCATGCTGCGCCAGGGCCTGGGCCGCCTGATCCGGAGCAAAAAAGACCGGGGCGCGCTCAGCGTGCTCGATACCCGCATCCACAAAAAGTCCTACGGCAGAATATTTTTGGACAGCCTGCCGGAGGTTCCGGTGACCCACAGCCTGAAGGCAGTGGCGGAATTTTTCGACGGAGAGCGGCGCAAGTGACTGCCCGCCCCGCGGAGCGAAAGCTGATCGCGGTGACCGTGACCGCGCACTCGCTGGTGCACGTTTGCGAGTTGAGTTTTCCGGCGTTGCAGGTGCTGGTCGCCTCCGAACTGCTCGGCAGCCAGGTCGCTTATCAGAAGATCGGGTTCGCCTATTTTGTCGCCACCCTCATCTTCGGCGCCATGGCCCTGCCCGCGGGGTTCCTGGTCGACCGGATCGGACAGCGGCGAGTGCTGTTGTTATTTCTCTTCGGAGCTGGATTGAGCATGGTCCTGATCGGGCTTTCCCAAAACTACCTGATGCTGGTGGTCTCGCTCGCGCTCATGGGCGGGTTCATCGGGCTTTATCACCCCGCGGGGGTGTCCCTGCTTTCCATCGGGACCACCCGGCACGGCAATTTGATGGGCATGCACGGCGTGGGCGGCAACTTCGGACTGGCGATCTCGCCCCTGCTCGCCAGCGCGCTCGCGGCCTGGCTCGGCTGGCGCGCCGCGTTCGGCGTAATCGGCATTTTCCCGATCGCCTTCGGCCTCTGGGCGCTTTTTGACCGCAAGATCGGCGTCAGCCAAAATGCCGGACCAGAGACGGCGCTCCCTGAAAACGGCCCGCGGCCCGCGCTCATCCTTGCCCCGCTGCTTATCCTGTTCATGATGGCCACGCTCAACGGCATGTGCTACCGCGGGCTGACAACATTCCTGCCCGCTTATTTCAAACAGGCGCTCCCCCCGGGAATGATCCCGGGAATTTCTTCCCTGGTCCAGGCCGGATTCTTCACCACCGCGGTCCTGATCGTGGGAATGTTAAGCCAGTTCCTGGGAGGAAGACTCGCGGACCGCTTGAGCAAGGAAAAAATCTTCACCGCCATTTTTATTCTCGCCGCGCCTTTCCTGTTCATGGTCAGCCGCAGCCAGGGACCGGCAATGGTGATTTACGCCATGGCCTTCGCTTTCCTCTACTTCGCCAACCAGCCGGTCTCCAACGCCATCCTCCCCAGGTACGTCCCCGAACCCATGCGCGGAAGGATTTACGGCTGGTTCTTCTTCATGAATTTCGGCGCCGGGTCAATCATGAGTTGGATCGCGGGAATCTTCGCGGACAAGTTCAGTCTCGCCTCCATCTTCGCTCTCCTCGCCGCGATCGCGCTCCTGACCGGGCTGCTGGGGTTCTTTCTGATCCGCGCAAGCACTCAGGCAATGAAATCGGCTGCAACGCAGGTTTGAAAGAAATGATAAGATGACAGGATGACGGGAACGTCTTTCTCCGTTCCTCATTTCTCTTTCCTCGTTCCTCAAGCGCGTCCTTAGAGCTCGGGAATTTAGCGGGCCAACGCGATCAAAAGAATAGCATGAAGTAGACCGGGAACTTTAGCGCCGCGGCCACCCGGAAGGCGAGGGAGGACCAGAACCCGTGCTTGAAATAGATTCCGCCCGCGACAATATTTTCGGCGAAAGTGCCGGCCAGGAGCAGCAAGATTTCCATGGTCTTGAGCGGCGCGCTCAAGAACCGCGTCACGCCGTACCAGGAGAAGAGGCTGAAAATGCCCGCCACGAAAATGTTGGCCATGAGTTTGCCGCCGGAAAACCTTTTCAGCATCCAGGCGAACAGCGCCAGGAACCCGAAGCGGACGAAGAGTTCGTCGGGGAAGGTTACTGAGAACGGGAAGAGCAGGGCGTAGCCGAGCTTGTCGGGAAAAATCCGGGGCATGAGCGCGATCAGGAAATGGTCGTAGAGGAAGTAGCTGGCCGGGATGAAGAGCAGTCCGATTGCGACTGAAGGCCGGATATTTTTTCGTCCCGGCCACTTGAAGGGGACCAATTCGGCGCGGCGGTTGGCAAGGTCGCCCACCAGCACGATGATCAGGAGCGCGGAGAGGATGGTGATGAGATGGGCGATGAAGAACTGGTCGATCTCTGACGCGGTCCCGGTCCTGCCCGCGAATTTTGCATAAACCCAGGGGGACTGGTAGCGGATCTGCGGGACCGAGAACACCATGCCGATGAAGGCGATGATGAACCCGTCGCGCACCCGCTGCATGGAAAGCCCGAATTCCTTCCGCAACGGGTCAGGCTTCATGATGACCGCCGATTATGTCGATCAACTGGTCCAGCCGCTCGATGACAAAGTCCGCTCCCGCGGGCGCGGGCGCGTGGTTATGGCTGAGGAACACCGCGGCGCAGCCCGCGGACTTGCCGGCCATGACGTCAAAATCATAATCGCCAACAACCAAAACCTCGCCCGGCGAGAGTTTCCATTCCGAGAGGATGTGGAGGATCATGTCCGGCTCGGGCTTGAGCCGCAGCTTATGGTCGCGCGTGAGCAGCGGCGAGAACCTGCCGGAAACGCCCAGCAGCGAAAGGGTCTTTTCCAGCGCCTGCCTGGAATTGCGGGTGTAGATGCCCTTCCGGATCGAACCTTGGTCCAGGAAGTCGAGCAGTTCTGAAAGGCCGGGATTGGGCGAGGAATTCTCCGCAGCCTTCATCTCCTCCGATTCCAGGATGGCCAGCGCCCGCTCTTGCGCCGGGCCTTGCATCTCAAGGATTTGTTCGAAAATCGGCTTGGCCCGCGAACTGATCCCGATCTTTTCCCGCAACTCCCTGAAGTTCAAAACCGGACGAGTCAATGTCCCGTCCATGTCAAACGCAACGCCTCTGATCATCGCCTTCGAGGATAATCGGACATCACGCCATTAGCAAATCGGAAAGGTGCGAGCGAGCTTGCTCGCGACTCTTCGGTTCGTTGTGCGCTGCGTCCCGTCAGGGCTTCCGTGCGGGCGACTTTAGTCGCGAATCCCCATCTTTGCGGGCGCAGCAAACAGCGCCCCTATGGGGTCAGGCCTTAGCATCGGAGTCAAGCTTCGGTGAAAAGGCCTGACCCCACAAGCGGCCTACTCCAGTCTCACTCCCCGCGGGATCGGTTTGCCCTTGTAATGAAACATCCCTCTGTGGTCCACCGAGAAATTGCCGCGGGCGAGTTCTTCGAGCGTGGCCGGGAAGATCACCCAGTCCCCGTTTTGCTTCAAGCGGTCCTGGTTGGCGTCGGAAATTTTCTTGAGCTGAACCGGGTCTTTGAGGTCGGCGCCGGCGGGGATTTCAACCGGCACCGGCCTGGAGATCATGAAGATTCTGCCCATGTCGCATTCGGTCTCGATCAGGTGGGTGGTGGCCCTGAGTTCTTTTTCGCCGGATGCGATCTGGTCCATGACCGCGTGTCCGCCGCACCATTTTCTTTTTCCTTTCTCTTGGACCGAGAGGTCCGCGGGGTGGACGTTCACGCCCACGAAGGCGTTGATCAGCTCCTTGGTGGCCAGGCTCATATACCCGCCGTAGGCCGCGACCTTGGCGCCGAAGATAGAGAGCGCCTTCACGGTCAGCCGGTCAAACTCCTCGCGCAGCTTCATGTCCGAGCGGGGCGCTCCGGCCTTTTTGTAGAACGAGCCGAGGTCGTGGATGATGACCGGGAGGTCATAGTCTTTTCCGATCTCCAGGGCCTTGCTCGCGGCATTGTCCGAGAAGATTGCCGCCATCTGGAAAACGTAGCGGCCCTCTTTGGCCTTCAGCTTTTCCTGGTATTCCAGGATCTTCCGCAGGTTGGTGCCCGAGCCGCTCATCAGGCCGACCACTTTCATGACGCCCTGACCGGGATCATATAGAGGCTTCAGTGCCATGTCTCGTCCTCCCCGTTCCCTTCTCCGTCTTCTTCTTCATAATCGTATAAATCATCCCCCGCGGGCAAGCCGGATTCAAGCTCCAGCCATTTTTTCTTCAGAGCCGTCTTGCGCTTTTTGACCAGGTAGGCATAGAGGAAAAGCACGGTGATGAGGAACCACAATGAGGTTGAGCCTCCGAGCGCCGCGGTCAAACCGTACCTGGTCCTGACCCTTGCCGCCCATTTTTTTTCCAGGGCCGGAAAGCTCAGGCCCGTGGCTTCGCTCAATGCCTGGTAGAATTCCCGGCCGGAAGCGACCTGGTCCAGGAATTGCGAAAAGCCGCGCTCGTCGAGGGTTTCGATCAGGAACGAGACAAAGCTCTCGCTTTCCAGGTAAGCCGCCCGGGCCTCGGTTTCATTGTAGGGAAACCCGTCACTCAACGTTTCCAGCGGGATGAAATTCCCGGACAGGCTCATCAAAGCCAGCACCTGGAAGCGCTGGTATTCGAACTCGCCGCTGCAAAGAACCGCCATGCCTTCCTCAAACCAGCGCGGAGCAGAGCGGCCGTTCAGCCGGTGATATATTAATAGGTGCGCGAGTTCGTGGCGGAAAGTGACGGCGGCTTCTTCGGGGCTCGTGCTCTTGAGCGGTTTGAGGAAGATGGTGTTGTCTTTGGGATGGGCGGTTGCGATGGCCCATTCGGGCACGCGGCCTTGCACGGCCTGAAAATCCTGGTCGCTGGAGGCGAGAACAATTTTGACCGGCTCGTTGAACTCAAACCCCAGGTCCCGCTCGAGCAATTTTTTCGCCTCTGGCGCCTCGCGGGACAAAGCCTTGGCGAGCTTTTCCATCCCGGGCCGGTAGAAAATATTGAAGCCTTGGTCGTTGATTTGCAGCCAGTCCATGCTTATGAGAAATATAAGGACCCAGCCCATCTGCTTGATTTTAGCGGGTTTGCCGGGCATGGGCAAGTTGAGGCGCAGGGTTATTTGTGATAAATTAACGTGGGGGATGAGCAAAGAAATTCATATCCTGGGCATAGACATCGGCGCCACGCACACCTCTTTCGGGTTGGTTTCCAGCCGGGGAAAAATCTTGTTGTCGGACGTGCTTGAGCGCAAGGGCTCGCCGGAGCCGCTGGTCAACCGCATGGTCGAGACTGCGGGAAAGATGATGGCGGCCGCAAAAGAAAAGGGCAAGATACCCGCGGGCATCGGCATCGGCTCGCCCGGGATCGTGGACTCGAAGAGCGGCATGGTGGTTGCCGCGGGCAACCTTCCCGAACTCTTCGGCGCGCGGCTCAAGGACATTTTCCACCAGAAGTTCCACCTGCCGGTCTTTGTGGAGAACGACGTCAACGCCCTGGCCCTGGGCGAGATGCTGTTCGGCGTGGCCAAGGGCCGGAAAGATTTCGTGGTCTTCGCCCTGGGCACCGACCTCGGAGGCGGGATCGTCCTGGACGGAAAGCTGCACCGCGGAGCCAATTTCATCGCCGCGGAGTTCGGGCACCTCAATATGGACCTGGAGGGCAACCCCTGCGTATGCGGCGGTTGCGGCTGCGGCCGGGAATGGCTTTCGGGCGCGGGCCTGGAAGAGCGGGGCAGGGAGTGCCTGCCGGAGGACTCCCTGGCGCTCAAGCTCGCGGGAGGCAAGGAAAACCTCAAAGCCATTCACATTTTCCAGGCCTGGCAAAAAGGCGACCCCGGGGCAGGTCAGATGATCGAAAAATTCGGCAGGCGCTTCGGAGCGATGATCTCCAACGTGATGAAGGTTCTGGACCCGGAAGTGGTCATCCTTGCCGGCGAGGTCTGCCGGCAGGAGCCGGAGGTCATGAACCTGGTGGTCAAGTGGACGCGTCATTATTATTTTCCCATACCCAAGCTCCCGGAATTTTGCCTGAGCGCTTTTTCCAAACAGGAGGCTGTGCTGGGTCCCGTTGCAACTTTCCTGGTTGAACACGGGCACTTCGCCAAAAAATGAAACGGATTCTTGTTACCGGCGGACGCGTGGTGTTCCCGGAATCAATCCAGGAGACCGACCTGCTGATCGTGCGCGACAAGATCGCGCTGGTCGGCTCCACCCAGATGTTTGACGAAATCGTCAGCGCCGAGAACCTTTACATCCTGCCCGGCCTGGTCGACATCCATTATCACGGCCTGTTCATGTTCCCGGACCCGAAAAAGATGGCCCAGTTCCTCTACCGAGCCCAGACCATGCTGGCGCAGAGCGGGGTCGCGGGTTTCCTGGTCGCTTTTCCGGCAACCGAAATCTCCAGGCTGTGCGACTGTCTCTCCGCGCTCAAAGAAGCGGCGCAAAAGCCGGTCCCGTCCGGCGCGGAATTCCTGGGGGTGCATCTGGAGGGGCCGTTCTTGAACAAGGCCGCGAAAGGCGCGCAGCCGGAGGATGCGATCGTCGAGTTTGATCCGGGTTCCGGGCAAATGTTACGGATTTTCGAGGCGGGCAAGGACCTGATCAAGATCATGACTTTTGCCCCGGAGCAAAAATCCGCGCGGGAGCTGGTAAAGCTCTTGGCGGAGAAAAAGATCGTGCCTTCGCTCGGCCACAGCTTGGCCGGATACGAGGCCGCGCTTGAGTTCGCCGGGCTCGGGGCCCAGGGCGTCACCCATTTGTTCAACGGCATGAGCGGTATCCATCACCGCGAACCCGGGATGGCCCTGGCCGGCCTGGACCGGAGTTTTTACAAGGAAGTCATTGTTGATGGTTTTCACGTCCACCCGGCAATGGTCAAATTGACCTGGGGCTTGAGCCCGCCGGAAAAATTCATCCTGGTCACGGACATGGTCGGGGACGAGGAGCCCATGGACTCGGAGCCGCCCCGGCTCAGTCCGACGGTTTTCGCGGGCAGCCGTCTGCGGCTTTTGCGCGCGGTGCGGAACCTGATGAAATTCACGGGCGCGAAAATTCCGGAAGCGGTTGCCGCGGCGAGCGCGTGGCCGGCCAAGATCATCGGCCGGCCGGACCTGGGCAGAATCCGGCAGGGCGCGGACGCCACTCTGATCATGGTTGACGAGGGTTTCCGCCTGAAGAAGATCTTTTTCAAGGGAGTTTTGCTTCCGCAGGTGAGAGATGTATGACGTTTTGATTTTTCCGGATGCGGCCAGGGCCGAGCGGGCCTGCGCGGAACTGATCATCGGCCAGGTCCGGCGCAAGCCGGATTCGGTGCTGGGGCTCGCCACCGGCAAGACCATGATCAGCGTCTATGACGCGCTCTGGAAATGGGAGAACGACTTTGAGGTGAATTTTTCCCGGGTGAAGACTTTCAACCTTGACGAATACCTGGGGGTAAGCCCGGAATGCCGGGACAGCTTTCATGCCTACATGCGCCGCAGTTTTTTCGCCATGCTCAACGATCCTCCCAGGGACGTCCATATTTTGAACGGCGCGGCCCCCGACCCCGAGTCCGAGTGCCGCGAGTTTGAACGGTTGATCGAGGAAGCCGGCGGCATTGACCTTCAGCTCCTGGGCCTGGGCCGCAACGGCCACATTGGCTTCAACGAGCCGGGCTCGCCGTTTGCGAGCAGGACCCGGGTGGCGGGCCTTTCGGACAGCACCCGGCTCTATTACATGAAAAACCTGATCGAGCTCAGAGAACCGCCGTTCAAGGCGCTGACCATGGGCATCGCCACCATCATGGAAGCCAGGGAAATCGTCCTGCTCGTCACCGGCGCGGCCAAGGCGGACGCGCTCGGCAAGGTCGTCAAGGGCCCGGTCATTGAAGAGGTTCCCGGCTCGGCGCTCGCCCGCCACCCCAAGGTCAGGATCATCGCGGATGAGGAAGCGGCGGCTAAGCTGCTGGCCCAGGGTGCGAAAGTAATTAAATTTCGAGCGGGCGCCCCCCGGGCGGGGTAATTTGAACCTAAAAGCGGCCCTGATGGCATTTAAAAGGACGTTGATCCCGTCTTTATCCGTGCCCGGCCAGATCTGAGGTCCGGTTCTGAATAGGGCATTTACATGCGGCCGGTCCAGCAGAAAGTGCAAACGCGCTCAGCCGGCAAACCGATCGCTGAAATGGTTTGCTGCGTCGTGAGGTAAATGATGCGCTTCACGACTTCAAATTCAGTCTCTTTGTTGACATCTCTCCTGATCCATTCGACCATTTCCTGGTATCGGTCGGTTCCGGGATTGAGATAAGGAGCGATATCTATATCGTCCGTGTCTTTTCCCTCGATCGCCGCCATGGCTCTTCTGGCCGCCAGTTCATCACGTTTTTTCGTGGATTCTTCAAAGGGGCAGATTTCAATCAGGGGAGCGCAGGCAAGGCCTAAAGTGACCTCTTCGGGACGGCAACGGCCGATTTTTTTGATCAGCCAGCGGAGTTGGGTATTTCTCACCAGGGAATCGTCAAGCAACAGGAAACGCTTTCCCGAAATCACGGAACGTATGGTATTGATCTTGTGGAACGCCGCGTAATCCCTCATGTTTTGGTCGCTGTACATGTAGCTGCGAATACCGCGTTTTTTGCGAAGAGGCCTGAGCAAGGGAACTCCCGAAGCGTGTGCTGCTCCGTGTGCGTGCCCCAGTCCTGAATCGGGAATTCCCGCAATGAAGTCAATTTGGTTGAACAGATCCAACTGTTTAAAATTTTGCCACACGGCGGCGCCGGTTCGGTCGCGCGTGTCTTCCACGCAAATGCCCTGAATGATGGCTTCAGGATAAGCCGTGTAGACGTAGAGAAAACCGCAAATCTTGCCGGAGTCATTTCCCGGCAAACAAGTCTTCGGACCATTGGCGTCGATATAAACGATTTCGCCGGCTTTCAGCTCCCTGAGGATTTCATAATCAAGGTTATCGAGGCCGGTGGTCTCAGTGACAACCGCGAAAGTGTTTTCTTTTATGCCCAGGCTCAGGCTGAACGTCCCGCGAGGGTCTCGGGCCGCGTAGATGCCCTCCGAGTTCATAAGCAAGATGTTGATTGACCCGAACCCGGCAATCATGGCCCAGACTTTTTTTATGCCGTCAACAAAATCTTTTCCTTTGCTGATTATTTCACCGACGACTTCGGCCTTGTTGTAATTCCAGGTTTCCTTTTTTTCATCCCAGGTTTTTTCCCTGAAATTACTGCCTTGTTTCTTTAAATCGTCGCCGATTTTTTGCAGGTTTGTGAAATTGCCCTGGACCACAATGCTGAAGTTCCCGATACAGGTGTCAAACTTGAGAGGCTGGATATCGGATGAGCTGGTAATCCCGATACCGGTATTGCCGGGCAAGTTGCCCAGCAGGTCGCTGAACCTTGGCAAAAAGGGAACGTCGTGGATGTTATGGATCTCCTTGTACAGAGCTTTGCCGTGACGGGTAAATATTCCTCCGATTGCCTGGCCAAGATGATCATGGTCGCCAAGCAGGTTGTAAAGGTCATTGATGCATTTCCCTTTGGCCGAAAAAACTCCCGCCAAACCGCTCATTCCCGATACCTCCTGATCCAAAAGGGGGAAATTCCCCCCACCTTCAGCTGGAACTGGAAACTGTGCCTGAAGCTGTAGCGCCCATCTACTTTATCACCGTTTTCTCCTTAAAAACAGGTTGGCACGTCAGTTAATTTTTTCATTAACCCTTGCCGCTATAATACCAACTCGCCCGACTTTCGTCCAGTGTAACCCCGTTAAGGACAGGCGCAGAGAATGGAGGGGGCGTTCGAGTTATATCGGTGCCGGTGGTTTTATGGTGGAGGATAATAACCCGTTGGTCGCAAGGTGGTTCGGGGGCCCCGTTAGTTTCGAACCCCGAACTCTGAACTCCGAAATCCGTACCAAAAGCTATCGCTTCTGCACCTCGGTGAGCAAGAGTTCCATCTGTTTTTCGCGGATGGATTCGGGGAAGGGGACGGGGTATTCTCCGGAGAAGCAGGCGTCGCAGAAACCCCCGCCGTTGAAATTGACGGCGCGGTGGAGTCCCTTGAGCGAGACGTATCCGAGCGAGTCCGCGGTGATGAATTTGCGGATGGCTTCGATGGACTTGTCCTCCGCGTTGTAAATGAGCTCGTTCTGGGTTGGCGTGTCAACGCCATAGAAGCAACTGAACGCGGTGGGAGGCGAACTCACCCGCATGTGCACGCTCTTGGCCCCGCCCAGTTCCCGGATCATGGTCAGGATTTTCTGGCAGGTGGTTCCGCGCACGATGGAGTCGTCAACCACCACCACTCGCTTATTCTGCAGGATGCTCCGCACCGGGTTCAGTTTTACCTTCACCCCGAAGTGACGGATGGAATGCGAGGGCTCAATGAACGTCCGGCCCACGTAGTGGTTCCGGATCAGGCCGTCCTGGATCGGAATCCCGCTCTGGCCCGCGTAGCCGTAGGCCGCGACCCTTCCCGAGTCCGGGACCGAGATGACCACGTCCGCTTCGGCCGGATGCTCGACCGCGAGCTGCTCTCCGAGCCGGATGCGGGCCTCGTAAACCGAAAGGCCGAACACTATGGAGTCGGGCCGGGCGAAATAGACGTGCTCGAAAATGCAGCCCCTTTTCTCGCGGGCCGGCAGCGGGTGGAAAGACTGCACGCCGTTATGGTCGATGATCACGACTTCCCCGGGCTCGATCTCTCGGAGGTAACCGGCCTGGATCAGGTCCAGGGCGCAGGTCTCGGAGGCCACGACGTACCCGTCGCGGTTCTTGAATTTGCCCAGGACCAGGGGCCGGAAGCCCCAGGGGTCCCTGCCCGCGGCCAGCCGATCCTCGTTAAGGAACACCACGGAGAATGCTCCTGCCAGCTTGTTGAGCGCAAAGCTGACTTTTTCCAGGAGGTCGTCAGTGCGCGCGGAGGCGATCAGGTGCGCGATCACCTCGGTGTCTGAACTGCTCTGAAAAATGGAGCCGACTTCCTCCAAGTCCTCCCGCAATTGGACCGCGTTGACGATGTTGCCGTTGTGGGCGAGCGCGAGCCTGCCGCGGGGGGTCTCCATGGCAAAGGGCTGGGCGTTCTTCAAAAGGCTGGACCCGGCGGTGGAGTAGCGGACGTGTCCGATGGCAAGATGGCCGGGCAGCCTCTGGAGGATGTCTTCGGTAAAGACGTCCTGGACCAGGCCCATCTCCCGGTGCGAATACATGCGCTTGCCGTCGGCCGAGACGATCCCCGCGCTTTCCTGCCCCCGGTGCTGGAGAGCATAGAGGGCGAGATAAGCGAGGTTACTCGCCTCGGGATGGCCGTAAATTCCGACCACGCCGCATTCTTCGCGCCAGTGCTTCAAATTCAGACCTCCAATATTCCGGAATCCGGATCCCGCAGCCGCTCCCGCCGGTCCTCGGCGGCGCCCTCCACATATATTATGACTCAAAAAATCCGCGAATAAATGAAATCGATCTTGCGCTTGAGTCCCTCCAGGTCAAAGATTTTTTCGAGCTCCTCCGCGCTCAGGAGTTTTTGGATTTTCGGGTCGGACTTGAGCACGTCCAGAAACCGCCTTTCCTTTTCCTTCCAGGCGCGCATGGCGCAGTCCTGGACCAAGGCATAGGCGTCCGCGCGCGCCAGGCCTTTTTCCATCAGCTTGATCATGACCCCCTCGGAGAACACCAGGCCGCGGGTGAGCCAGAGGTTCTTCTCCATGTTTTCGGGATAGACGATCAATTTTTCGATGACCCCGGCCATGCGGTTGATCATGAAGTCCAGAAAGATGGTGGCGTCAGGGCCGATCACGCGCTCGGCCGAGGAGTGGCTGATGTCCCGCTCGTGCCAGAGCGGGATGTTCTCGAGGGCGGTGAGGGCGTAGCCGCGCAGGAGCCGCGCGAGTCCGCAGAGGTTTTCGGAAAGCACGGGGTTTCGCTTGTGAGGCATGGCCGAACTGCCTTTTTGACCGGGCGAGAAAAATTCCTCGGCCTCCATCACCTCGGTCCTCTGGAAGTGCCGGACCTGGAGCGCGAGATGTTCGATGCTGGCGCCGACCAGGGCGATCACTTCAAAGAAGAAGCCGTAGCGGTCGCGGGAGATGATCTGGGAGCTCACCGCCGCGGGCTTGAGCCCGAGCTTATTCATCACGTGATCCTCGATCCGGGGGTCGAGGTGGAAATAGTCGCCCACGGCGCCGGAGAGCTTGCCCACGCGCACCTCCTCGCGGGCGGCGCTCAAGCGGGCTTTAGCCCGGGTGAATTCGTCATAGAACCTGGTCATGACCAGTCCGAAGGTTATGGGCTCGGCGTGGACGCCGTGAGTCCTGCCGATCATGGTGGTGTATTTGTATTCCAGCGCTTTGCTTTTGAGCGCCGCGAGCAGCCGGTCCAGGTCCTTGAGCAGGAGCTCGGAGGCTTTGACCAGCTGGAGCGAGAAGGTGGTGTCCAGCAGGTCGGAACTGGTCATGCCCACGTGGAGATACTTGGCAAGCTCTCCCAGCCGCAAGCCCACAACGTCAACAAAGGCGGCGATGTCGTGCTTAGTGACCTCTTCCCGGGACGCCACTTCCTCAAGCGTGAACCCCGCTTTCTGGCGAGCTTCCTTGGCAGCCGCCCGGGGGATTTCCCCCAGCTCCGCGGCCGCATCCATGGCGAGCAGTTCGATTTCGAGCCAGATGTTCAGCTTTTCCTGCTCACTCCAGATTGCGGCCATTTCGGGCCGGCTGTACCTGGGTATCATTGCCCCCTCCCAATGAGCTCAAAGAGCTCAAAGTTCAATTACGGGTCCGGGTCGTCTCTGGCTGGTAAGCTCTATGTCGATCCGCCCATCAATCATATCGCGTGATTCTGCATACGCAAGTTCGGGGTCGTTGTTGTTTTCGCTCAGGTGCGCGAGCACGACTTTTTTGAGGCCCGACTTTTCAATTTTATGGAGCAGCCGGGCGCAATCGGCATTGGACAGGTGTCCGCTTCTGCCCAAAATCCTCTGCTTGAGCGGCCAGGGATAGGGCCCGCGCTTGAGCATCTCAACGTCATGGTTGGATTCCAGGATCACCAGGTCCGCGCCGCGCAGCCGCTCCTGGACCAGGGCGTTGGAGCAGCCCAGGTCAGTGGCCAGGCCCACCCGCGAATGGCCGTCGGCGATGACAAACCCGACCGGCTCCGCGGCGTCGTGCGAGACCCGGAAAGCCTGGACCGTCAAGCTGTCTATCCTTATGTCTTCCCCGGCCCGAAAAGCCTGGCGCGCCGGCACCGCCGGCATCTGGAACGCATCAAGGGTGCCTTGCGTGGCAAGCACCGGCACCAGGAGCTTCCGGCAAAAATGCTCCAGGCCGTAAACGTGATCGGTGTGTTCGTGGGAGACAAAGATGGCTTTCAGGTCCGAGATGTCCTCCCGCAATTCCTGCAGCCGGAACTTGAGCTTGCGGGGGCTGATCCCCAGGTCGAACATAATGGCGCTTTTGCCCGACCTCACCAGGACCGCGTTTCCCCGGCTGCCGCTTGCCAGCACCACTACCTTCATTTCCAAACCGCCTTGACTTCGGGCAATCGCAATATTTCCGCCGCCATTTGCGCACCAAGAATATAACCCGGCCCGCAAATCATTTCAAGAGCAATCCGCCGGGCAGGGCCAACTCCGCAACGGCACTTTTGCAGCGGAGCAGTTGTCTTATAATAAACGGGAGCAAAATGGCCGGAATCCATGCGCCGGGTTCAGGCCCCGGCATCGGTTTTCGGACTCCGAAGTCAGGCGCTGAACCCAAATTGAAAAAGCCAATTGACAGGGTCAAGGAAAAATGATATTTTCAAGTAGTGGAAATACGTGTTTCCTGAGGGGCGAAAGGAGGGCGAATGAAACGCCAGGTATTCACTATACTATTCATTGGAGCGATTGTATCTTTGGGCTTCTCTTCCAATGTTGTCAAGATGGCTGACAGCATCAATTACCCGGGGGCTACCACCTTTGCCCCGGTGCCAAGCGCGGACGGTCACGTTCTATATTTTACTTCCAACCGTCCCGACGGACTAGGGGGCCAGGACATCTGGGCCACTCATCTGATCAACGGTCAGTGGACCGAACCGATTAACCTTCCCAAGCCGCTTAACACCATTGCCAACGAGGGCGTGGACCAGCTGGTCTATGACCGGAACAACGTCTATGTGTATTTGACCCTCTGCAACCGGCCGGAAGGAAAGGGCATGTGTGACATCTACCTCTCGGTCTATAACCCGGACGGGAACTGGACCGAACCGAAAAGCATCGGCGCTCCGGTCAATACCGAGGCCAGCGAGGCCAACGCCTTTTTTGACGTGCGGGAAGATATTCTTTATTTCACTTCCAACCGTCCGGGCGGGATGGGCGAGGCCACCACTCGCGGGCAGCTCAGCGACGACTTCTGGTATTCCAAGCGTCTCCCTGACGGGCAGTGGGCGGAGCCCAAGAACCTGGGCGCGCCCATAAACACCGCTGAATGGGAGGAAAAGATCTACGTTGATTCATCTACCGGCTGGATTTTCTTCTCTTCGGAGGGTCATGGCGGCAAAGGCGGTCTGGATATTTACAAGATAAAGCGGCTGGGTCCGGACCAGTTCAGCGAGGTGGTGCCGCTGGATGTGGTCAACAGCGAGAAAAACGATTCCTATTTCACTCTTTCGGACAACTACAATTACGGTTTTTTCGATTCCGACGTTTCGGGCAAGAACCAGATTTACATGGTGCCGCTGGAAGAGATTTTCACGCCGGAAGAGTTGGCCTTGCGCAGCCAGAATTTTACCCGGAACCTTCCGCCGGAAGTGCCCGCGGTCGGCGATATGGCGGTGGCTTTCAGGGACCGGGGCCGCCAGCCCCCGGTGGTGGTGGCGGCAGCGCCCGCGGTTCCTGGGACTCCGGCAACCTGTCCTCCCTGCCCGGTCTGCCCTGCCAGCGTTGCGCAGCCGGGGATGGGCGGGGTGATTTATTTTGAGATGGGTAAAGCCATTTTGAGTCCGGACGCCATTCAGTTGGTTGCGTCCTGGTCGAAATATTTGAGGGAAAACCCCGCTCGTAAACTGGAAGTGGGCGGGCATGCGGACAGCGTCGGGAGCGAGGACTCAAACCTGATCCTGAGCAAGCGGCGGGCGGACGCGGTTGGCGCGGAACTGGCCCGGGGCGGCGCCAAGTGGAGCCAGATATTGCCCGCTTACTTTGGCCAGTCCCGTCCGGCGGAATCCAATGATCCGAAGTACGGCAATGCCAAGAACCGCCGGGTTGAGATCAAGGTGGTTGAATAGACAAGGAGGGCACGATGCGCAAATGGAGACTTAATCTGGGCATGGGGCTTTTGCTGGTCATGCTGAGCGTGACCCTCAGGGGCCAAATGGATGGTCCGAGGAACCTGGGCTCGATTGTCAATTCGAAGTATTCTGATTTCGGACCGATCATCAGCGCGGACGGAAAGTCCTTGTACTTCACCTCTGACCGCGAGGGCGGGTACGGCGGCCAGGACGGCTTCAGCAGCCGGAAGTCGGCCGGGGAATGGGGTGCTCCGACCAGCCTGGGCCAGCCGTTCAACACCCAATTGAACGAAGGCCCGGACTGCTTCACTCCTGACGAGCAGACCATGTATTTCACGGGTTGCAACCGGGAGGCCGGCCTGGGGAGATGTGACATCTGGACCACCAGCAAGGAAGGGGACAAGTGGGGCGAGCCCAAGCCCCTGGGATCGTCGGTCAATACCAAATATAACGAGGCCAATGCCTCGGTGTCTTCGGATGGGAAGACCGTGTTCTTTTGCTCGGACCGTCCGGACGGCCTGGGCGGGTGGGATATCTGGTACACCACCAAGGACGAGAAGGGCAACTGGGTCGAGCCCAAGAACCTGGGTCCGGTCATCAACACAACGGAAAACGAAGTTTACGTGTTCATGCATTATGACGGCGTGACGCTCTATTTCAGCTCCGACGGCCACGGCGGGTTCGGCAACGCGGACCTGTTCATGTCCAAGCTCACCGCCAACGGCTGGTCCGCGCCCATGAACCTGGGCCCGGCCATCAATTCGCCGGAAAAAGATTTCTATTTCACCATTCCCGGGAGCGGCGACCTGGCCTATTTCTCGTCCACCCGCAGCGACACGCTGGGCCTGGAGGACATCTATTCCGTCCCGATCCCGGCGCTATTGAAGCCGCAGGGGCTGACGCTGGTTTACGGCATTGTTGCCAACATCGATACCTGCCAGAAATTCACCCTGGACCCCAAGCTGAAGGTCAAGATTTATGACATCAAGTCCTGCACTCCGGTGGAGGCGGTGCTCCGGATCAGCGATTCCAAGACCGACGAAGAGAAATACCTGGGCAAGACCAAGCCTGACGGGTCCTATAAGGTGATCATCCAGGCCGGGACCGATTACAACCTGAACGCGTATGCCAAGGGGTTCTCATTTCATTCCGAGCGGTTCGTGGTCCCGCCGGACGCCGCGTACAAGGAAGTGGAGAAGAACATTTTGCTCACCCCGCTCAAGGTCGGCGCCGTGGTCATCCTGCATAATATCTATTTTGACTTTGACAAGGCCGTGCTCAGGCCCGAGTCCAAGGCCGAACTGGCCAACCTGATAAGGCTCATGAACGAACATCCCAACATGAACCTGGAAATCCGCGGTCACACCGATAACAAGGGCAGCGACGATTACAACATCCGGCTGAGCAAGAACCGGGCCAAGTCCGTGGTGGATTACCTCAAGGAAGTGGGGGGCGTCGGCGGGAACAGGCTGACTTCCATCGGATACAGCTTCCACCTGCCCATCGCCAGCAATGCGAGTGACGAGGGCCGGCAAATGAACCGCAGGGTGGAATTCAAGATCGTCTCGCAATAGGAGGTTAAGATGGACATACGGCACAACGGCAAGCCAATGCTTGCGGCGTTGGCGCTGGGGATCAGCTTTTTTTGCGGCGCCTGTCAGGTTGGCAACAAGGCCGAACTCCCTCCTCCCCCGGCTTCCACGGTGAGAAACATTGAGGTGCAGGCCGGCCAGGTCAACATCCTTTCGGCTGGACCGCTCAGGCCGGGGGCGTTTATCATGGGCAATCCCCCCCGGCTGATCATTGAGATCAAGAACGCCGAACTTTCGAGCCAGGCGCCGGCCTCGGGACCGGGCGTGGGAGATTTCGTCAAGGAATGGTCCGCGGAGCAGAAGACGGTCATGCGCCAGATGCCCGAGGGCGAGGCCAAGGAAGTGCCGGTGGTGAGCGTTACGCTCGTGCTCAATAAAAACATCACCTACAAGCTCACCAGCGAATCTTCGGGATGCAGCGTGGCGCTGGAGGAAGTGAAGAAGGCCGAGGATGAATCGGGCAAGTCCGGCAATATCGAAATACCCAAGGAGCTTTACGCCCAGGTGCAGAAGATAGGCGTGACCAAGAGCGGCCAGCCCACCGGGACCGTGGTGGTGCCCATCAGCCCGGGCGACGAAAAAGCCGCGCGGGAAATGCTCAACCAGATTGTGCCTGAACGGGCGCCGGTGGTGAAGCTGCCCGCGGCGACAGCGCTTCAAAACATCACCTACAAGGCCACGCCGGACGGCATCGAAATCACCATCACCGGCGACGGCGAATTCCGAAACTATGAGCCGGTCAGCCTCGACCTTCCCCTGAGAGTGGCCATAGATTTCTTCGGCGTGAAAAGCCCCATGAAAAAGAAGACCCTCCTGGTCAACAACGGGAGGACCAGACAGATCAGGGTGGGAAGCTACCCGGATAAAACCCGCGTGGTGGTTGAACTGAGCGGAAATAAGATCAAAGACTCCAGGATTGTGAGCGTGCAAAACAAGCTCCTGGTGAAAATTGTCTATTAGGTCCGACCCGGTCCCGACAATCCGGCATTCACTGTCGCAAACCATGTATTTCCGTAACATCCGTGAGACACGACTGTGAATGACCATACATTCACAACCCGGATAATTCGCGCTTTTCCTGATAAATTCATCAAACATTTCATCACTATAGAAAGCGCAACAAAAGTGCGACGCAAAAATGGCATTCCATCCTTGCCGCATGAATAATTGTATTATTTTTCAGTTACTTATATTTGCAGTTTATTTCTGGAAAGGAGAAATTTTTCAAAAATCAGCTTCAGGTTTCCGGCTGGCTTGTAATCTGCAATATCTTGTTGATATTAAATGGTAATTTAGCAGGATAACTGATGGCACATCTTGTGCATATAGAGTACGGCAATAGTCAACCAAAGGAAGGAGGAGTTTGAGATGCAGATTACCGAGATCGTAGTTTACCCGGTGAACGAGGAGAAGTTGAAGGCGTACGTCACTCTCACTTTTGACAACTGCTTTGTGGTGCGCGACCTCAAGGTTATCAAGGCTCAAAAAGGCTACTTCGTTGCCATGCCCAACAAGAAGCGGAAGGACGGCATTATCCGCGATATCGCCCATCCTCTCAACCAGGAGATGCGGGACTATATCGAAACCCAGGTGCTGGATAAATACCGCGAAGTGGCCGCGGAATCGAGCGCTGCCGAGGAAGTCCAGCGCCGTCCGATAGTGGCCGCTTAATTTCAGGGCAACCGACATTTTTAGATGGGGAAGGGGCTTTTTTTCGAAAAGGCCGTCCTCAATATATTCGGGAGAGGGAGCATGGAGATAACCGAGATCAAGATTTACCCGGTGGCTGATGAAGGTCCGCTCAAGGCCTACGTTTCGATTGTGCTGGACAGCGGTTTTGCGGTGCATGACTTGAAGGTCATCCGCAGTGAAAACCGGTTGTTCGTGGCGATGCCCAACAAGAAGGACAAGAGCGGCGCCTGGAGGGACATCGTGCACCCGATCAACCAGGAAACGCGCGAGAAGTTCGAAAAAGAAATCCTGGCCCAATTCAATTCCATCGTGGCCGAACAGGCCGCAGCCCCTCCGGTCAGCGAGTAACAATTTCTGTCCGCGGGGCATCGCGCGCCAGGCCGCGGTCAGCGCCACGCGAGTGGCCAGGCGTCAACGCGGGCGGAACTCGCGCATTATATTTTTCGGACTTTATCCTTTGCACTTTAAAATTCAGCCTTGCTGACACGCATTTCCGTAAGCTGGAGCAAGGGAAGGCCCTGTGTCAGGCGGTATATTTTTTCAGGGTTTTTTGCGCCTGAGCCTTGACCTCCTGGCGCAACTTTTGCGGCTTGATCACTTCCGCGTTTTCGCCGAAGCTCAAGACCCATCTTTTGATTTCGGCCATGCCCCGGGCGCGGAAGCTGAGGGTGACGGTCTTGTCCGGGTTGGTCTTGAGTTTCTGGCTGGGGTGCCAGGTGCGCTCTTTGATCAGGTAAGCCACTGAGGAGTCGAAGCGGATCTCAAAATCATCCGCCTCCCCGTCCCGCATCACGCGGAAGCTCTCGGCGCTGTAGTTGCGGAAGTCAAACCCGCTTTTGAGGGTGAAGGGTTTTTTGGTGGGGGTGGCGCTTTTGATCCGGTCGACCAGGAAGGTCCTGATCTCCTGGTTGACGTGGCAGAACCCGATCAGATAGAAGCTGTCTCCGGTGACCCAAAGGTTGTAAGGGTCAACCTCCCGCACCATCTCCCCGCGGTTGGGCGAAAAGTATTTCATCCGGAGCACGTTCTTGCCGCGCAGGCAGTTCAGGATGGCCTGAATCTCCCGGGCCCGCTTCTTGTAGTCGCGCCGGTTGAACAGTTCAATGATGATGCTGGTCTCCAATTCGCGGAAGTAATTGCGGGCCTGCGCCGGGATGATGGCGCTGACTTTTTCCAGCAGACGGTCCATGGCTTCCTGAAAAACCGTGCCCCGCAGCTGGCTCAGGATGCCCTGGCTCAAGTATAGCGCGAGCAGTTCGGAGGGGCCGAAATTGATCTGGCCCAAAAGCCCGGGCTCGCGGGTGAGACAATACCTGGTGACTCCCTCAACCCTTTCGCTGGTGAAGGGGAATCCCACTTCCTGGAGCGTGACCAGGTCGCGGTAAATGGTGCGGACGTTTGAACCCATTTCCGCGGCCAGTTCGTCGGGGCTGAGCCCCTGCCGGTGCTGGTCGAGCAGGAATAGGAGCCGCCAGTGCCGGAGCGTCTGCGCCTGTCTCATCTTGCCCCTCCTTATCCAAGGCCGAATTTTTCTACCGCGCCGCCGAACCGGGGCAAATGTCCCGGCCGGAAGCTACATGGTCTTGCCCGTGATTTTGACCAGCGGCCTGATTTCCCGCATCAGCCGCGCAAAGGTGTCAAAGCGCAGCGACTGAGGACCATCCGATAATGCTTCCTCGGGCTTGGGATGCACTTCCACCATGATCCCGTCCGCGCCCGCGACTACTGCGGCCTTGGACATCGGGATCACAAGGTCCCAGTGGCCGGTGGCGTGGCTCGGGTCAACAAACACCGGCAGATGCGTTTCCTTCTTGAGCACCGGTATGGCCGAAAGGTCAAGCGTGTTGCGCGTGGCGGTCTCAAAGGTGCGGATGCCGCGCTCGCAAAGGATGACCTCGCCGTTGCCTTCCTTGAGGATGTATTCCGCGCTCATCAGGAGTTCCTCGATGGTGGTCATCATTCCGCGTTTGAGGAACACCGGTTTGCTGGCCGCGCCCACCGCCTTGAGCAGGGTGAAGTTCTGAATGTTCCTCGCCCCAACCTGCAGGATGTCGGAGTAGCTCGCGATCAAATCAACGTCCACCGGGTTCATAACCTCGGTGACCACCGGCAGCCCGGTGGCCTTGCGGGCCTCGGCCAGGAGCTTCAACCCCTCTTCCTCCATGCCCTGGAACGCGTACGGGCTGGTGCGAGGCTTATACGCTCCGCCGCGCAGGATGTGCGCCCCGGCCTTCTTGACCGCCCGGGCCGTGTCAAGGATCTGCTTCTTGCTCTCAATCGAGCACGGACCCGCGATCACCGTGAAATTTTTGCCCCCGATCACAACCCCTTTGCCGCGGCCCATGACCGGAATCCGGATCAGCGTCGGCTCCGGCCGGGTCTGGGAACTGGTCAGCTTGTAGGGCTTGAGGATGGGCATGACCGAGTCAACCCCGTCCATGCTCTCCAAAGCCTGCAGCCGGACCTTGCCGCGCTCGTCACCGATCGCGGCGATGACGTTCCGCTCAACACCGTGAAGGATGTGAGGCCGGTAACCCATCACCTTGACCTTGGCCACAACCTTTTCCAATTCCCTCTTCGTCGCCCCTTTTTTCATAACAATGATCATTGCCTTTTCCTCCTCAAGTTCGGTCCGTGAAAACCAAAAAACCGCTGACAAATCCTTCTGCCAGCGGTCCCAATGTCTCTTGTAACTTATTGATTCAACTGCTAAAAACAACCGCCGACAGGGAGCTAAAGACGAAGATAAATCGTCCCTCCCACCCGCTAAATCGCCGGTACCGGCTGGTCATTGACTGCATTAAATTTTATTACATCATAATTTTAGCGATCTGTCAAGTCCATGCTCCTCGAGAACGGCGGATTTGAACTCAACTGCAATAATGTGATAATGTTAGGAATCCAGGGCATGATTAAGAACAGACCTACTCAGGCAAAGGCTCAAGAGCCGTCGCTTCATGCGCGGGGCCCAACCCGGCTTGGGGCCGGGCTCAAGCTTTTTCTTTCCCGGAACTGGGACCTGAGGCTGGTGGCCCTTTATTCCGTTGCGCTGATGGCCGTTACGGTCCCGGAGTTGAAATGGGGGTATGACCTGGGGCACGACCCCGGCCTGCTGATGAGCAGCGTCCGGATCTGGGCGGGCCAGGTCCCTTACCGCAATTTTTATCCCTGGTACGGTCCGCTCTATCATTATTTGCTGGCGTTTTTCGTGGGCATCGCCGGCAACACATTATACGGGCTCAAGGCTTATATCGACGTCGTCAACCCTTTGCTGTGCATGTTGATCCTGGTGTTGATCCTGCGCTTTTCAGGAATGTCTCTTTCCGGCCGGATTTTCACCATGATCGCGGTCCCGCTCTTCGGCTTGGAGCGGATCTATTATTGCGGCTCGCTCCGTTCTTTTTTGCCGGTGCTCGCGGTTTATCGTTTCTGGCTGGAATCAATCGGCCGTCAAGACCTGGTCACGTTTGGCAAAGGTCCCGCGCTGCACGGCCCGAGCGATAGGGAGGGATTTATGTACAGGATTGTTACCGGGCTTGCCTACCTTGTCGGTTACTGCCTGGGTTTTCTCAAGGCGCATGTTTCGCCGTCGCTGAACATCGGCTCCGCGCTTGAGGCCATGAGCAACGGGCTTTTGAAGGCCTCGGCGCGGAAGTGAGGTGCGCGGACAGTCCCGCCTTGGCGGCTCGTGCTACGTCTCGTGCTACATAGCGTCCCGCTTTAAGGCGGGACTACGCAGAGTAGCAAGCGAACTACTTCGCAGAGTAGCAGACGCGCCCCGAATTTCGCATTAGCACGCATGATTTCAGGTCGAAAAACAATCGCTTTTCTGGGCAAGGGCGGCGCGGGCAAGACCGCGTTAAGCGCGCCCTCGGCCGGCTCCGGCTCTCATAAATAAAAAAAAGCGCCCTTCCCGGAAAGGAAGGGCGCCTGGGCTTAACAATGTTTTTTAGCGGCGGCGAATTCTCCGATAGAAGAGCAACCCCGCCACGGGCAGGAATAGAAGAGCAATTGACGAGACGGCCCCTGAAGCGTCAAGGGCCGGACTTCCCGCCAGCCTGCAGGTCATTGGCGGAAGGTTTGCGAACAACGGGGGAAGCGGCACTCCCATTACAAAGAATCCAATTGATCCTGTCTGCGCGTTGACCGTGCTGGTTGCGGGGTCGTACTGGGTTGACAACTGCACCCAGGCCAGGTTCTCGGTGTCAAAGCGGTAGATGGCGTAATCTTCGGGCTTATCCTCGGCCGGGATCAGAGCAGGGTCAAGCGTAATCTGCAGATCAATGAGTTCGCCGTTAAGCAGGCTGGTCTGGCCGTTCTCCAGTTCCAGCTTGAGCAAAGCGTCCTTGGAGGCAAAGGGCGCGCCGATAAACTCCGAGTCGTAGAGCGCAGGATCGCCCTCAGTCAGGATCGCATAGGTGTCCTGCTTCAGCCCGTTCCCGCGGACAATGGCCTTGGCATGCGCGGCCGGGCCGTTGTGGACAATGACCGTCAGTTCGGTATCTTCGCCCTTCACGGTCTTGACCACGGTCTGCTTTTCCTTGAGATAGTTGCTTTTCTCATGGATGTTGACTTCCTTGCCGATCAGTTCCACCAGCAACACCAAGTCGTCGTAGTCCCAGTCAGCCTGATCCGCGGGCATCTCTTCAAAGCCGACTATGTACCTCAGCGGGTCGGTGCGCTCAATCACCGCGAACTCGCTGTTGGAATAATGGCTGTATTTGCCCAGCCCCTCGCTCTCGCCGTTGATCTCGATGTGGAAGACGAGCTCTTCGCCGGAAATAAAGGGCGTTTCCACCACGGAGCCGATGTGCTTGAGGCTGTTCTTGATCAGGGGCTTTTCAATCGCCAACGGGGCATCGATGAAGAGGTCGCTCTTGAGGGCGCCGGTTGATTCCAGGAGTGTGACCCTGACCCGCCATTCGCCTTCCGGGATGATCAACCGTTCGCAAGGATTTGCGTCCGGCATGTCCAGCCAGGTCGAGCTGTAGATGTCCCAACTTTGTCCGGCCATGGACGCAAAAAAGAGTGTGTTGGTGCAATCGTTGAAGGTGGCAACCGATTCGTCGTAGGTGGTGTTGATCGGGTTTGGAAGCACGACCGGCGTCGTCCATTCCCCGTTGACTTTCTCCGCGCGGACGATGTCGGCTTGATGGGAGTCGCGTCCGCCAAAGCCGTAGAAAAGGTATTTCCCGGTGTAGCTCAAGGTTGGAGGCCCGTCATTGTCAGCGGTGTTGATCACAGGCCCCATGTTCACAGGCGTTTGCCAGACTCCGTCGACTTTCTTGCTGTAATATATGTCGCCCAGGCCGTAGCCGCCGGGCCTGTCGGAACAAAAATACAGGGTCTGCCCGTCCGGGGCTATGAACGGCGAGCCGTCGCCGTAACTTGAATTGACGTTGGGCCCCAAGTTGACCGGCGCCTGCCATACGCCGTTAATGTTTTCGGAAACGTAGAGATCCATCTCCTCATACCCGCCCCCCCGGGTGCTGAAAAAATACATGTATCGGCCATCAATGGTCACGCTGGGGTGCCCGTCCCATGATCCGGCTATGCTGGGAGGAAGGAGCGCAACCGGAATGGCCCAAACGCCATCAATCAGTTTTGAACCGTAAATATCGAGATTGTCAAAATTAGTAACAGGTCGGTCGGATGAAAAGTATGCGGTCTGGGCGTCGGCTGAAAGCCAGAGCTCAAGGTCGCGGCTCTCGGAGTTAAATTGCGTAAGTGGTGTTCGGGTGCTCCATTGCTCCGCGGAAACGATCAAGGGAACCAACATTAAACTCGCAAGGACTAATCCTTTAAGCCTCATTTGCCCCTCCCTTTGGTTGTGTTGTCGATAGAACAATTCCCTTTTGCTTTAATAAAATATGCAATTTTTGTGCCTGTGTATGCATGAATCTTATCGGCTGGTAATGCGCTGAAATATAAGGGGAAAAGAGCGAAGACCGAGTTTCTCGAACGAATTGTAAGAACCTTAACTGGTTAATTATTGCAGTATAATATGCAAAAAATGCAAGGTTCTGGCCGGCCGATCATTAAGGTCCGAGCGCCCGATTTTCCGTATCCAATGCCGAGAGATGCAAGCATTGAGGATCGAATAGTCAGGTGTATAACTCGGTGGCGATTTTTTCGAGTCCGAGTTCTATGAGGCGGTCCTTTCGGGGCTTGCCGTTCTCGTCCCAGCCCATGGACTTGGCGAAATTCTTATTGAGTTCGTCCATCGGCAGCCTCACGCCCTTGAGCGGGCCGTAGTCAAGAGGCGGGTTCGGTTCGGCGTATGTATTCGCTTGCAAGGATCATGGCGGTTATGGGCATGGTCAAGGCATAAAAAGCGCCCCGCGTTGTGCGGGGCGCTTGGGCTAAATTTTTATCGGTCAGCGCCTGCGGAGCCGTTTGAGCAGCAGCACTCCTGCCAGGGGCAGGATGTAAATTGCCATTCCATAGAGCGACTCAGGGGATGAGCCCGCGGCGCCCTCGATCATCCTGCAGCTGATTTCGGGGGGAGGCAGTTTCCAGGGCGGATCCTTGGGAACGCCCATGACGAAGAACCCGACGGACTCGGCCTCGGCCTGGACGGTGGCGGCCACGGAATCATACTGGGTTTCCAGCGTCACCCAGTCCATGGTGTCGGTGTCAAAGCGGTAAATCAAGGGTGTTTTCCCGCCCTCAAAGGTCGTGCCCGGGTCCAGCTTGATCTTGACTTTTACTTTCGTCTTTGCTCAAAGCTTTCTGGCCGTTTTCCAGTTCCGGCTTGAGGACAACATTATTCGCGGCCTCAAAGGGGGCTAACTGTAACATGTCCGCATAAAGTTGAGAGATGCCCTCCACCACCACCCCGTGAGTGGATTCGTCCAAACCCGCTCCCGGGATGGTTACCTGCACCTCGATCGCCGGTCCGGAGCTGAGCGGCGGCTTCAGTACCCTCTATGCCTATGACGCGGAAGGCAACCTGGCCAGCATGACCTATCCCAGCGGACGGGTTGTGAACTACACCGCTCAGGCTTTGGACCCAACCCGGATTGCCTCAGTCAACACCAAGGTGGAGGGCGCGCCGGTTGCGCTGGCCTCAAACATAACCTACTATCCCTTCGGCGGCATCAGGAGCATGACCTTCGGCAACGGCATCGCCTTCAACAGCTACCTCGACAAGCGCTACTTCCCGCAACGGATCACAGACAGCGGCGTGCTCGTCCTCGCCTACGAAGTGGACGGCCGGGGCAATATCACCGCCATATCCGACGGCGTCCATTCCAGCCGCAGCCAGACCTTCAGCTACGACCTCAAGGACCAACTCGTCTCCGCCACCGGAGCATACGGCTCATTCTCCTGGAGCTATGACGTCCTCGGCAACCGGACCTCCCAAAACCACGGCGGGGCCGCGGTCAACTATGCCTACTATTCTGGCGCGAACCGGTTGGAGAGTTATGATGAGACCGGCGGGGAGAGCGCCATGTCCATTTCGCAAAATACGGTCACGATTTATTACGCTCCGGGCAAGATGCCCCGCGGACAATCGCTCCAGGCCGAGTGGGAGCAGCTATTGGCCGAGGCGCATCTCATTTTGGACGAGGCGGACCAGGGCAAGACCAGCAGGCGGTATAATAATCTTGTCGGCAAGTTCAACTCTTTCCTCAACCACTCCGAGTTCGAGCGCAGGACCACCGAGAAAGTAATCAACGGCAACCAGAACCTGAACCAGCTTGTGCAGTCATTCATGGAGCGCGAGAACTGGAACGGGCCCCGCCTTCGCCAAGGCTACGGTGGGCAGGCGAGGAAGGACAACCCGGTTACCTGGCCGGCGTGGCTGCGGGCTTTGGCAAGGGCGATCCTGGCCGAGGCCGAAAAAATTCAGTTCGTGCAAATCGAGCAGGCCACGGCCGTCACCCAGGGCGAGAGCTATGAGTACGATGACGCGGGGTCGATGAGCAGGTCGCATAAGTATGAGGGCGGAGTTGAGAGTTCGGTTGCGGATTACGTGAATAACGACGACTCGAGACTGGCCGCAATAGAGGGCGCCAACTACATGTTCGGAGACTATGTTCACGACCATCTTGGACAGCGGGTGCTCAAAAGCGACCTCGGGACCATTATTTTCGTCTATGACGTCTTCGGCAACATGATCGGAGAATATTACACCGACCACAGCTTCAGGAATGAGTTCATCTACCTTGGCGGTGCCAGGTTGGCAATGGTGAGCAATATCAGCGCATCCGACGTCGGATACGAATGGTGGTGTTGACAAGCTCGAATAAAGTTGCTAGAAAGAAAATGGGAGGCGCGCCGCGGTGTGGAGGGAGTTTTGGAGTTCAGGGCGGTTGCTTTGTCAACCCGCATGAATGAAGTTCAACCTGAACGGGAATGCCGGCCAAAAAGCTGCTGGAAAGTTTTTCCAACGAATAGGTGCAAGCGCATTGGTCCACAGTCGACTGTGCCGTTCAATTTGTCGTAAAATGGCTGAAGGCTGAAACATGGCGGAAAAATACAAGGTTATCATCCGTCGCTGTCCTGATTACAATGACCTTGACCTGCTCAAGGGCATTGTCTCCGAGGGGATGGAGGAACTGGGGGCCAGACCCTTTGGCAAGGTCTTGCTCAAGTACAACTTGGTGTTCGCTCATGGGAGGTTCGGGCTCCACCCTTATACCAATCCCCGGGTGCTGGAGGCGATAATCGATGTCTTGTCGTCCCGGTCCGAGGTTGAGAAGATCATCCTGGGCGAGAGGACCGGGATCTATGTCCCGACCCGCTACCACTTTGGCAAGGCGGGGTTTGATTTTTTCAGGAAAAAACCGAAGGTTGAAATCTGCTTTTTTGACGAGGATAAGCTGGTGGAGGTTCCGCTGGCCAAGGGCGGTTTCCACAAAAGCCTGCGCTTCTCCCGCACGCTGATCGATGCGGACTACAAGCTCTATGCGCCCAAGCTCAAACACCACGTCACCACCCGGCTGACCTGCGCCTTGAAGCTGAACATCGGGATTTGCGATCAGAAGGAGCGGCTTTGCGGCCATGACTGGCATCTCGAGGAAAAAATTGCGGACCTTTACGAAGTCGGCTATCCGGACTTTGTGGTGGTTGACGCGGTGGATATTGGCCAGCAAAACGAGATTTTCGCCAAGCCGCTGCGCCTGGGCGCCATCATGATGGGGACCTCGGGCGTGGCCATCGACTCGGTGGGCGCGCGCATCCTGGGATTTGCCCCGGAGCAGATTGAGCATCTCCGGATCGCCCGGTCCCGCGGCTGGGAGCCGGTTTCCGACGACCAGATCGAACTCAAGAGCGAGCTTTCCTGGGAGGAAATCCGGGAGAAGACCAGGAATTTTGACTACAGCTTTTCGGACCTGGCCAAGCTTGACACCCCGATCCGTTTCCTGCTCGGCAATCACCCGGGCGGGAATGAACCTTGCTGGGGCGGATGCATCAATACGCTCAAGGGCGGGCTGGCCGGCTTTGAAGCCTATAAGGCCGGTTCCATCAAGCAGGCCCGGCCGCTGGCCATGGTGGTGGGCGAGTATGAGGGCGACGTTGACGGCCAGGGCTACCCGGTCCTGCTGATCGGAAACTGCACCAAGGTCAAGGGCAGGGTCAAGGGCAAGACCCGCCGCTTAAGGGGATGCCCGGTTGGAATACCCATCTTTACATTGCTCGCCCCCTACTTCCTAAAAATTCCCTCGCCGCTTCTCGGCGAGAAGCCCGAAGAGTTATTCAAGTTCCCCTCGCAAATAGCTTTGTCCTACTTTCATAAAATAAGGAACAGGATGTTTCGGTGATGCGCGGGAAGCATTTTGGCAATAATGAATGGAGGTAATAGCGCATGTTGCAGACTGACTTGTTTTTTTCCTACGGACTGGCCTCCGGCCTGGCCATTGCCGCAAGCAGCAAATTAAAGGCGGAGCCGCATCCGCTGGTCAACAAATATTTTGTCGCGACCATCCTTTGGCTCTCGCTGCTTTTCGTGCCCCAGATCCTGTATTTGATGAAGCGGTTTCCGGCCTGGGAGTCCATGTTTGTAGCCAGGTCCTATGCCGATTACCCGCCGTGGTTCATGAGCCTCTATCCCATTGCCACCGTAATCATTGGGATGCTCGGTTTCCAGGTCACAAATATTTTGCTCAAAAAAGGGAACACCCTCGCGGCCATGCTCCAGGGGGTCTGGAGTTTTGCCGTAGCCATGTTTCTGTCGATCGTGGGTTGGGACGGCGCCGGATACCGGCGGCTTCTTTATCCGGGCACGGGCGATGACTGGGCCAATGGCGTGATTTTTCCGTTGGCGGATTTTTTCACCAGCCCGGTTTTTCTCAACCTGCTGTGGCTGGAAGCGCTGCTGCTAATACCCTATTCGTTGCTTTTCATCAGATGGGTCAGAGAGAAAGAATGACCCATGAAGAATAGGATGAAATCCCGGCTGCGAAACATGCCCCGAACATTGAAGCCATTGGCGTGGTGCATTTTGCTGTTCCTGGCTTTGCCTAATCCCGCGGGAGCTGAAGAAAAAAAGTTCAGCTATAAACTGGATGAGAAAAAACTGTTGGCCGGCGGAATCCAGACGTTTGAGACTGAATACAAAATTGAAGGCAAGGGCCTGAAGAAACGGGTGGTCGGGGTGATGGTCTTAAAGGCGCCGCTGGACAAGGTCTGGAGAGTCCTTCTGGACTGGGACGCCATGGGCAAGTTCGTCCCCGGACTTGAGTATAACAAGACCATACATGTATTCGAACCGCCGGCCGGCAGGGATAAAATGGGGAACTCGCTTATTGAGGGCCAACTCAAGGTTTTATATCTGACCGTAAATTACACGCTGAATGTAAAATTCGACAACGTTAATTACCGCCAGGACTGGGAATTTGTAACCGACGATCAGGTTGAAATCCACAACAAGAATAATATCCCGGTGAAGAAAGCGACCAGGGGTCTGAAGAATATTGAGGGGTTCGAATATATTGAGCCGTATGGCGACGGCTCTTGGACAATCTATTATTACGCCCCGATCGTGGAAAGCACCATCCCGTTGCCGGATTTCCTGGAAAGAGCTCTTTCCAAGACCACGCTTCATGGTTACATGCAAGGGATCGGCGAAATGGTCAAATGCTATGACAATAATAAATGCAATTGATGGTGTCTCCCTGCTGATCGGCCGCAAGCAGTTCATCTGCTCGTAAAGTCAGCGGCCGGCGCATGGCCGGGACAAGCTCGGGGCCTAAGCCCGGCGCTTCAATTCGATTGCAGCCATTCCAGATCAAAGACCGCGTATCCGATGGCTTTGCGTTTCCAGGTGTAGGTCAGCCAGATTTTTCCGTCCGCGGCCTGGGCCAGGGAAGGGTATGAGAACTCGAAATTTTCGGTCTCGATGTTTTTGATCACAGGCCAGGTTTTGCCGTTGTCTTTGGAGAGCGCGATTGACAGCGGGGTCCGCTTGGAATCGGTGTTGTTGAAGGCGAGCACGAGTTCCTTGCTCTCGAGCCGGATGAGATCGATGCCGGCGTTGGGGTTGGGCAGATCAATTTCCTCGGCCTTGGACCAGGTCATGCCCTGGTCTTGAGAGTAGCTGCGCCAAATCCTCTTGCCCCGGGTGCGGGAGAGCGACATTAGCGAGCCATCGTCAAACTGGACAACCGCGGGCTGGATGTTTCCGGGCCGGGTCGGGATTTTTCCGGCTTTTTGCCAGGTCTTGCAGTTGTCTTTGGAAAGCATGAAGACTGATTTCCAATAGACCTCGTCATAAAGCGGGAAGAGCACGTGGCCCGAAGCCAGGGTGACCAGATGGTTTCTCGGCATCCATCCCCATTTTTTGCGGAATGGTTGCACCGGTCCGAAGGTCTTGGCGCCGTCTTCAGAGACGATGGATTTGATGCTGGCCATGGCCCAGTTCGTGCCTTCGATGGTGACGAAATAAAGATAAACCTTTCCATCCGGGGCCACGAACAGCACCGGGTTCCCGTCCGACTTGTTGGCCGTGTCCGCCAGCACGTAGGGCGCGGACCATTTGCCGGATTTTTGTTCAAAGCGGCTGGCCCAGATGGCGACGTCTTTCCGGCCTTCCGCAGTGCCCGAGTACCAGGCGCAGAGCATGTCCCCGTCCGGGAGCTGGACAATGGTGGAGGCATGGCTGGACGGGATTTGCGCTGACTGTTCAAAGATCAGTCCCTTTTCCAGGCGCGCGAACGCCGGCGCGGCCAAAGCCAGAAAAACGACCAGCCCCCAAACCGCTTTTGCCAATTCTTTCATTTTGCCCCCTCCATGAATTTAGTGGCTTCCGAGATTACGCTCGCCTTGCCCCTTGCCGGGTCCTTCCATTTTACCTCTTTCTGGCCGCGCAGCCAGACCAGTTGCCGCCGGGCGTAATGCCGGGTCTGTTTTTTGACCTCGTGCACCGCCTCTTCGATGGTCAATTCCCCGTCCAGATGCTGGTGCAACTGGCGGTAGCCGATTATCTTCTGGCTTTCCAGGCCCGGGCCATAGCCCATTTCGCGGAGCCGCTTGACCTCGTCGAGAAAACCTTGGGCCATCATCTGGTCCACCCGCTCATTGATCCGCTGATGGAGCAGCGGCCGCTCAACGTTGAGCGCGATATGCAAGGCATTGATCGAGGTTTCTCTCTGCTGCTCCTTGAAATGCTCGGTCATGGACTTGCCGGTCAACTTCCGTACCTCCAGCGCCCTGACCAGGCGGTTCAAATCATGCGGATGAATGCGGCCCGCGGACTCAGGGTCCAACTCGGAAAGCAATTGATGCAGGTAGTCGTTCCCCTTTTCCCGCGAAAGCATCCGCAACTCCTCCCGCAACTCGTCGCTCCTGCCCGGGCCCGAGAACAACCCGTAAAGAAGCGCCCAGACCCAGAAGCCCGTGCCTCCAACCAGGATTGCAACTTTGCCCTCCAGGTTGATCCTCGCGACCTCCTTGAGCGCGAGCGTTCGGAACATTGCCGCGTCAAAATGCTGGTCCGGGTTGATTATATCAATGAGATGGTGGGGGATGCTTTGGCGTTCAGCCGGGGACAGCTTGTCCGTGCCGATGTCCAGGTGGCGGTAAACCTGCGCGGAGTCCGCACTGATGATTTCGGCGTCGCGCCCATGCTTACGAAATTCAAGCGCCAGCTCAATCGCCAGCCGGCTCTTGCCCGAGGCCGTCGGACCGGAAATGATGATCGCTTTGTGCATCGTGCTTATGAAAATGCAGGGGCAGGGCAATCCCTGCCCCTACATGGCAATCATCTTGGAATGACCGGCAGGATTACATGCGACGGGTTGGCTTCGTCGTGGAGAATGGTTTGCTTGGCCACTTTCCTGCACTTGTCCCCGCCTTCTCCTGCGCAGTTGGTGTTGCGGTCGAACTGGGGGAAGTTGCTGGACGAGATTTCGATCCCGATCCTGTGCCCGGCTTTGAACAGGTTTGAAGTTGACCACATGTCGATTTCGTAGCGGTAAACCTTTCCCGGCTCAATCGCCGCGGGATGGGAATAGCCCTCGCGGTATCTCGCCCGGATGATGCCGTCGCACAGGTTGTAAACCTTGCCGTTGGGATAAACGTCCACCAGCTTGGCCGTGAAGTCCGTGTCTTTGGCGTCGCTTTGCGCGTAGAGGATTATCTTGACCGGCCCGGTCACTTCCAGCTCCTGGGTCAGCGGCTCGGAGACAAAGACCAGCACGTCATCGCGTTTTTCAACCGCAGCCTGGTCAAGAGCCCCCGGCGGCCATTGGCCTGCTGGGAGGAAAGCTCCTCCGGCGGTGGGCGCGGGGTTTTCCGGGTCGTAGCTGAACTTGTCCGCAGGCTCCGCGCCGGGCGCGTCCGTATTCAGCTTTCCGTCGCCGGCCGAAGTATTGGCCTTGCCGTTGCCGTGGATGTAATAATTGACGTAACCAGTCCTTGCCAGCGGCCATTCGTTTTCATCGCGCCACACGTTCTCGCCGATCACGAAAATTTTCAGCGGCGCCGCCTTTTCCTCGTCGTTGCCCGCGTCCTTGAGCCAGTAGTCGTAGAACGAAAGCATGGCCTGTCCGTACTGGTGGAAACCTTCGAGCAGTCCCTGCTCGAAGACGGGATTCCTGGGCAGACCAGGCGCGCCGTGAGTCCAGGGCCCGACGATCATCCTGGTCTTTTTGGCGTTGCCCTTGCCCTCGACTCTGATCCGCTGGAAGTCCTTGAGCTGCGGTCCCTGGAACATGTCATACCAGCCGGCGATGAGCAGGCTCGGAGCGCTCACCTTGGAATAGAAATGTTCAAAGTTCACGATCTCCACGTCCTGGATGTCGCCGGGATGGCTGGTGAAGCTGGTGACGCCCTTGAGCAGGTTGCTTTCATCCTTCAGGATTTCCTGGACATTCAGCGGAGCGGCTTCCCGGATCGGGTCGTTGAAGAACCCGCCCGAGGCCAGGTCAACCTCCACCTTTTTGTCAATGCCTTTCTTCTTGTTCCAGGCGTCCTCCATGCCCGCGTTCCAGGGCACGAAGGTCGCGTATTCCATGGCCCCGCCCCGGAACATGACGTCCTTGATGCTGCCGCTGGTGTAAAGCGGGTTCATGGCCGTGATCGCCGGGTTGTCAGGAGCAGCCTCCCACTGGGTGTAGCCGAAATAGCTGCCGCCCCAGGTGCCCAGCTTGCCGTTGAACCAGGGCTGCCTGGTGACCCACTCCGTGGTGTCGTGGCCGTCATCGTATTCAAAGACCAGGGGGAAATAGAGCCCTTCCGAGGCAAAGGTTCCGCGGGTGTCCTGGACCAGGAATACGTAACCGTGGCGGACGAAAAATTTGGCGAGGATGGCGTACATCTGTCCGTCCGAGCCGTAGGGCAGCCGGCACAGGATCGCGGGATATTTGCCCTTATGCCTGGGCCGGTAGATGTCAATGGCGAGCTTGACCCCGTCCCGCATCGGAATCATCACGTTTTTTTCCATGAGCATGATCTCGTGTTTTCCCGCGGGCACTCCCATGCCCATGGCCACGATGCGCGAGCAACCGGAGGCGAGCAGAAAAACCGCAGCCGCAAAAAGCAAAGAATATTTTTTCATCGGCCTCTCCTTTACCTCGGGATTACGGGCAGGACTATGTGGGTCGGGTTCGCGGCGTCATGCAAAACGGTCTGCGCCGCGACCTTGCGGCAGTCCTTTCCGCCTTCGCCCCCGCAGTTGGTGTTGCGGTCATACTGCGGGAAGTTGCTGGACGAGATTTCAACCCCGATGCTGTGTCCGGGCTTGAACAGGTTTGAAGTCGCCCACATGTCGATTTCGTATTTATAGACCTTTCCCGGTTCCAGCGCGGTCGGCTTGAGCAGGCTGTCGCGGTAGCGCGCCCGGATGATCCCGTCGCACAGGTTATAGACTTTGCCGTCCGGCCACTTGTCAACCAGCTTGGCCGTGAAGTCCGTGTCCTTGGCGTTGCTTTGCGCGTAAAGGATGACCTTGACCGGGCCGGTCACTTCCACCGATTCCTTCAGCGGCTCCGTGAAATAGACCAGGACGTCCTCGCGCTTTTCGGCTTCGGCCTGGTCAAACGATCCCGCCATCCAGTCCTTGAAGGGTAGAAAAGCTCCGCCCAAGGTGGGAGCGGGATTGGCCGGGGCAAAGTCGAACTTGTCCGCAGGCTCGCTCGCCGGAGCGGTGGTGTCGAGTTTGCCGTCGCCTTTGCCGGAGTTGGCCTTGCCCTTGCCGTGGAGGTAGTAGTTGGTCCATTGCGTGCGCGCCAGCGGCCATTCGTTTTCGCCGCGCCAGACGTTTTCGCCCATCACGAAAATCCTGGCCGGGGGCTCCTTGTCCACCCCGGTGTCCATGCCCTTGAGCCAGTAGTCAAACCATTGGAAAAGCTCGCTGCCGTAGAGCTTGGTGCCGGCAAAGGTTTTCTGGCGGAAAATTTTATTGTTGGGTATTCCGGGCACGCCGTGGGTCCAGGGGCCGACAATCAGCCGGGTCTGTCGGGCGTTGCCCTTGCCCTCGGCGCGCATCTTTGAGAAGTCCTCAAGCATGGGCCCCAGGGCCTGGTCATACCAGCCCGCGGTCAAAAGTCCCGGAGCGCTCACGCGCGAATAGTAGCCCTCAAAATTGAGCGCCTCCACGCTGGCGATGTTGCCCGGGTGCTCAAACCAGCGGAAAACGCCAAGTTTGATCTGCGACTGGTCCTTCATCAGCTCGGCCTGGTTGACCGGCTGCGCCTCCCGGATCGGCTCGTTATAATACCCGCCGGCCATGAGGTCGATCGGGATTATTTTGTCGCTGCCTTCCTTCTTGAGCTTCGCGTTCTCCATGTCGGTGTTCCACGGGATCATTTGCACGTAGCTGAGCGCGCCGCCCCGGAAGATCCATTTGAAGATGCTGCCGGTGCCGAACACCGGGTTCATGGCCGTCATAAGTTCGTTGTCCGGCGCTTCCTCCCATTGCGTGATCGCGAAGTAGCTCACCCCCCAGGTCCCGATCTTGCCGTTGCACCACGGCTGCTCCGAGACCCACTTCACCGTATCGACCCCGTCGTTGCGCTCAAATACCACCGGGAAATATTCGCCCTCCGAGTCGTAGGTGCCGCGGGTGTCCTGGTTCACGAACACGTAGCCGTGGTTGACCATGAACCTGCCCAGCTCCGCAAACATGCTCCCGTCCGTGCCGTAGGGCATCCGGTTCAAGATCACCGGGTACTTGCCCGGCTTCTTCGGGCGGTAAACGTCGGTGGCCAGCCGGACCCCGTCCCGCATCGGCACCATCAGGTTCTTGTCCAGCGTCATCCAGGTATGTTTGCCCGGACCCACCGAGAGAGCAGCGCCCAGGATCGGAGCGCAGCTTGAGGCAAAAAGCGCAAGGCACAAAAGCGACACAACCGCAAACCCTTTCTTCATGACATGGACCTCCGGAAAAGATTTGTCCCAATTTAGCGCATTTGGGAATTTTGGTCAAGGAGCAAATGAGAGCCGTGTCGCGCCAAAGCGAAAATGTCATGGTAATTCCAGAAGGAAAATGTCATCCCCCCTCCCGTCCCCCCAAGGGGAGGCGACAGCCTGGGATGTCGGGCAGAAAAAAAAGAGGGGCGGGGCGCCTCGG